>Ga0172379_10004918_pt1 | contig 19190 bp, 21 predicted proteins | sample GrowelOW334metaG_FD_119756 | JGI IMG/M metagenome (GOLD analysis project Ga0172379, IMG submission 119756) | Groundwater microbial communities from an aquifer near a municipal landfill in Southern Ontario, Canada - Groundwater well OW334 metaG | ecosystem: Environmental > Aquatic > Deep...
TAGTGCCTCTTGAGTGTTTTTTCTCGGCATATTGATGAAAATTATTAATTAAATAATTTTCCCACCATACCACATGAGAACGAAACCCCAAAGGTAACCCTAATTGCTGCAATTGTAACAACTAATTGTCAATCTTTATAATAAAATACATTTATAATTAGCCATTTATTTTATAAGCATCGCGTCGCCATAGCTGTAAAATCGATATTTCTCCTTAATAGCCTCTTGATAGGCTTGATCAATATTTTTTTTACCAGCCATTGCACTGACTAACATTAATAGCGTGGATTTAGGTAAATGAAAGTTAGTGACCATAGCATCAACGATTTTAAATTGATAAGGAGGATAGATGAAGATATCCACCCAATCTGCGAGATTGGGAATGTCTAAATCTAAATGTCTAACCTGCCTCGCCGGCAGGCGGGTATCTAATACCTTATCGTTTTTGTCATTTTTATTTTGACATTGATTTGACATTGGAAACCCGCCCGACTGAACGATGTCAGTCGTTCGGGCGGGTTGGATATTAGAAATTACGTTAGCAAAAAACTCTAGAGTTCTCGCGCTCGTCGTCCCCACAGCTATAACCCTTTTTCCGGCTTGCTTTGTCTCTACTATTGCCTTTAGAGTTTTTTGAGAGATCTCCGCCCACTCGCTATGAATCTGGTGTTCTTCAATGTTCTCTACTTTGACCGGCAGAAAGGTGCCGAGGCCCACATGGAGAGTTAGGTACTCTACCTGAACGCCTTTGGCTTTAATTTTTTGAATTAACTCTGGAGTGAAATGAAGACCGGCGGTTGGTGCCGCCACACTGCCCTTGTGAGCTTCATCAGCATAAACTGTTTGATATTCCGACTTGTCGTCAGTAATATTCAAACTTAAGGCTCGCTGTTTGATAATATAAGGTGGCAAAGGCACTTCGCCAATCTGATCTAGCTCGGCGAAGAAGTCGCTACCGGACAAATTGAAACTGACTAACCAAGTGGCATTTTCCTGAGGTTCTAGTAGGGTTGCTGTCAGTTTATCTGATAATTTAACTTTGGCACCTGGCTTAACCTTACCCTTGACTAGGCATTCCCAGACACCCCCTCCTTCCTCCCCCTTATTAAGGGGGAGATTAAGTAGGGGTCTTTTCGACAAAAATATTTCAATCTTGGCGCCTGACGCATTATTCCACTTGGGGCGAGATTGATCGGCTACTTTATATCCGATTAAGCGGGCGGGAATTACCTTGGAATTATTAGCTATTAGTAAATCACCGGGTTCAAGATAATCAATGAGGTCAAAAAAGTGTTTATGTTCTATCGTGAAAGACCTCACCCCAACCCTCTCCTTGGTAAGGAGAGGGAGACCCCTATCCAAGACTAAAAGACGCGACTGGTCGCGTTTCTCGGTCGGCTCGGTAGCAATAAGCTCCGGCGGTAAATGGTAGTCGAAATCGGATAGTTTCATAATATCATGTTCATAACTCACAACTCAAAACTCATAACGTTTATTTGGAAGATATATTAAATATTTTAGGCGATTAGATATCATCCCAGTTACGAGTTACGTGTTATGAGTTACGAATAAATTTTCTTCCCTAAATGCTCATAAGCATTCAGTGTGACCACTCTACCTCTTGGCGTGCGGTCAATCAATCCCAATCTCAAAAGGAAAGGTTCATAAACATCTTCAATAGTTTCAATGTCTTCTCCGGTGGCAGCCGCAATAGTCGTTAATCCCACCGGCCCGCCGGCAAATTTATCAATAATAGTTTCTAGTATCAAGCGGTCAATTCGATCCAGGCCCAGCCGATCGATTTCCATCAGGTCCAACGCCTGGCGACAATTGGCCAAATCAAATATGCCATCAGAACGCACCTGACAATAATCCCTCACCCGCTTCAAGAGACGATTGGCAATTCTGGGAGTGCGACGACTCCTGACTGCTATTTCCTGCGCCGACTCTGGTTCCACAGCGATATTTAAAATTCTGGAACTGCGACTGATTATTTCCTCCAGATCTTTTGTTTCGTAGAAATCCAAATGATAAACCATGCCGAATCTGTCACGCAAAGGCGAAGACAAGAGGCTGACCCTGGTGGTAGCCCCGATGATGGTAAACTTGGCCAACTGCAGACGAATAGTTTTGGCCGCCGGCCCCTTGCCAATTACCAAATCGAGAACATAGTCCTCCATGGCCGGATAAAGTATCTCTTCCACCGTCTTATTGAGACGATGGATTTCATCGATGAACAGAATGTCGCCATCGGCCAGATTAGTCAAAATGGCTGCCAGATCACCAGAACGTTCAATGGCTGGACCACTGGTGACTCGCAATTTACCGCCAGATTCATTGGCGATAATATGCGCCAAGGTTGTCTTACCCAAGCCCGGCGCGCCGTACAATAAGATATGCTCCAATGATTCACCGCGTCCTCGCGCCGCCTCAATCAAAATTGATAGATTGTCCTTGACCTTAGCCTGTCCAATATAATCAGCTAAGACGCGTGGACGCAAAGCATTGTCCAAAGGGCTGTCATCGGATTGTAATTCAGGATTTATTAAATCGCTGGGATCAATTTTTGTAGAAGAAAGCATAGGCCAATACTAATAATATTAACTGGAAAATCATAAATCTCTTGGTGGACCAAGTGAAACCGCTATAATGCCAATCGGAAATCGGCCAGAAAATTTTGGTCGGGAAGCTTTTGGCACTGTGAGTGAAGATATCGATGAGAATGTGCACCGCCCAACCAGTCCAAGCGATGGCCCAGACTCGCCAATCCAATAACATTAATATTACAAAAATGACAGACCAGAAGACTAGACTGTGCGTTATCTTGTAAACTGAGAAAACTCGCTTAGGGATATAGCTATGTGGAATTTTTTTAAAAAATAAGACCTTCTTGATAAATTCCAGATTATAAACACTAGAGAAACTGATAGCATCGGGTAAGATACCGAAAGCAATTGAAGCGTAACGAGCGCTATCAGGTAAATCCTGATAGATTAAATTATTAATTAAACCGTGCGAAATAATATCCATAATTTTAATTATTTTTTCTAAGGACCCAGCTGACGGTGTGTTTCACCTTCTCTGAGAAATCAGCTGACAACATCCACTCCAAGAATTTTCGCTCCTTGGCAGCGACGGCAATGACCGGCTGATGCTTAAATCGCGAAAAGGCAAAGTAAGGTTCGCCGTCCTGCCAATAAAATTTACTCTCAGACAAATCGGTATCCTCCCAATTGACTTCGCCGGGAACTTTTTGAATTATTTCTAAACCGTAACGTTTGAATTGCTCTAACAATATTTCACTAGACGCTTTGACCGAGGCATCCTGATTGTGTTCAGCTTCAAAGTCCTTGGAACAATACTCCTTGTAAGCTCGCTTCAAAGTGTGAGGTTCCAAATAACTATAAATAGTCTTGATGTCAAAGATATTCTCCGCTTGATATTCCAAATCCAGACCAGATCGGATAAATTCTCTTCTCAACAGCGGTAAGTCGAAGCGAGTTATGTTATAGCCACTATAATAACAATTGTTGAAGATGTCCCACAACGCCTTGCTCTGGGAAGCGAAGTTTGGGCTCCCTGCCACCATTTCATCCGTAATAGCATGAACTGTCGTGGCTTCTGCCGGTATAGACATCTCCGGATTAATCAAGGTCGTAGCGCTGATTTCTCTGGAATTGAGCAGATATTTGGTATAGGAGAGACGTACTATGCGGTCAACACTAAGCGCTAATCCAGTTGTCGCCAAACTGAACACAATTAACGGTTTGTCTAACTTAAAGTAGTCCAGAAGCTGTTTTGACATCTTTTTATTTAATTTAAAGCAAAAAATAACCAGAGCTCATGCTCTAGTCATTATATTATAAAGAGAGCTTCTTGCCAAGGCCGGCTCTCTTGACTATTTCCTAGTCTGTGGTAAGATTTTGTATCGAAAGCTGATAGCGGTCATTTTACTGCTTGTTAGTTAAAAACTGTTTTAGAGGTGACCTCCCCTCCTTGATCATCTCTAGGGCAAAATTTTTAACAACAGGCGGTAATATGGCCGTTATTTTTAATCCCACCAATCTACTAATCTACTACTAATACACAAATAATTTTATTTTATTAATACCATCAAGTATTATGACGGTTGTTAGTATTTGTGAATTCGTGAAGGGATTTGTAAGTGCCCTTTGGGTATGATTTGTCCCGCTCCATGTCTATTAATTGAGGCGGGATCCCGCCAAGGCGGTGATGGGAGTAATTACTTCTTTTTTAAACAAATTTCCTCTCTCTTTATAGTTTTTGAAAATACCAAACGAGGCGCAGGCCGTGGATAATAAAACAATATCGCCTGATTTAGATTGGAGTCTCGCCAATCGAACTGCATCACTCATACTACGAGTGATTTTTATTTTGCGTACCGGGAAATCAATGGCCAATAACTCCTGCTTAATCCTGGGTGTGGCCAAACCATCAAAGAGTATAAGGTACTTAACTCGCTTCTTGATTTCGGTGGCCAGTTTTTTGAAATTTGCGCCCTTATCAGCGCCACCTGCCAAGAGAACAATGGACTTGCCCTGAGCCTTGTCGAATGGGAATGATTTGAGAGCGATGATGGTCGATTCAGGTGTCGTCGCAAAACTATCGTCGTAATATTTGATATTATCGTGCTCAGCCACTAATTCTAAGCGATGTTCCAGACCTTTAAATTTCTTGACCGCGCGAGCCACTGTCTCGGGAGAGATTTTCAAAATCTGAGCTACTACTTCAGCAGCGGCCACATTCTCTTTATTATGTTCGCCCACCAGCTGACTCGGCCAATCGGATTTAGTAAAAAAGATTTTTCTACCTTTCATTAATTGACTTCGTAACTCGTAACTCGTAACTCGTAACTCTAAACGTTCGTTGACCACAAAAAAATCATTACTCTTTTGAAATCTAGCGATATTAACCTTGCTCTCCCAGTAACCTTTCAGGTTCCTATGGTAATTCGGGTTACTAGGATCAGCTGGCGCCAAATGCTCTGCTGTGAAATTGGTAAAAACAGCAATGTGCGGAGATTTGTGAAGGTCTTCTAATTGAAAACTAGATAATTCGAGGATGACAAAATCCGTCTTGCTTAACTTTGGTAAAAATTCAAAAGGCGCAATACCAATATTACCGCCTAAGTAGACCGACTTCTTATCCTCTTTCAAGATAGCATAAATCAAAGAGGCAGTAGTGCCCTTACCCTTAGTCCCCGTCACTCCGATAATATTTTTAGTAGGACAGAGGTCAAAAAATAATTTCATCGGACTGGTCAAAGTAGTCTTGGGATTATGTTTCAAACAAGATTGCACAGCGGGACAGAAGATTGGCCAGCCCGGTGAGCGAAATAGTATATTAAAAGAATCCAAGGCGCCTGCTTGATTAGCGAAGTTAAGCCACTTAATTTGTTTGACTTTTTTCAGGTCAGCGTAACGTTCATCCTGACGCACTTCGCCCGAGGAGCAGATAGTAATCTCGGCCGAAACCTTGTTTCGCAACAAATATTTCACCAGCCAATAATTCTCAGTACCCAGACCCAGGATGGCTATTTTTTTATTTTGTAAATTCTTCAAAGTCACGTTTTTAAATTATTAATTATCTATAAAATATGGTAGCGTTGTTTACGTTTGTATAAAAAATAACTAATAAATATTACCCTGCTTTAGCTAAGACAATCCTTAAGAAATCGTTTCTATTTTACAGATAAATTAAGCCAGTTCGCGTCGTCTGTCTGAAGTCAAAATAATATGTCCTTTGAGAAATTAATAATTATTTTGGCTGAGTTACGACGCGTGGCGAAAATTTATCTAGTCACCGCTTTGCGGGATCCCGCCTCAATTACATTAATATAGAGCGGGATAAAATAGCCAGATTGTCTTCGGTATTGTCGTGCTGAAGCAGAAAAAGAAAAACTAGATAAAATTATAAACAACTCTAATAATTTTTACAAATCAGCTGATTAAATTATATCACAGTTTTGAAATAAAAAAGAGCCCAGCTGAGCCCTTTCAAGTCATCATGACTTCAACTATTAGTTGGCATTAGCAACCATCTCATAAAGAACTTTCAGAGGTATGCCGAGTCGCTTAGCCTCAGTCAGCAGTAAATCATAATCAATCCGATGTTGCTCTTGGAACTCTTTCAAAGAGAGCCCTCTTAGATTAATACTTCCCAGAGACTGAAATAAATTATCATCATCAACCTGATGATCCGTACGTACCTGTTCAATCAATTCCATAAGCTGCTCCGAAATTAAAATAAAAGAACAATAAGTTAACTGCTCTTTTTATAGCTACTCCTAAAAAATTTGTCAAATAGAGGCCCAACTGGAAACTATAGTCTAGTAGTCGGCCTTTTTTCTCAACTGTTTTTTGGCAGCTAGTAGTTTCTTGGCTCTAAGCAACTTCTCTTGCTCGGCCTTAGAGCGATATTGCTGCTGTCGCCTAACTTTGGACTTCTGCGCTTTGATCAAGGCGATTCTCTTGGCTTCAATGGCTTGCAACTTACCCTCCAAAATACGCCAAGCTTCCAGACGATTGCCAGCCTGTGTACGATGCTTGTCGCAACGAACGACAATCCCAGACGGTAAGTGTTTCAAGACGACACAAGTAGCTACTTTGTTGACATTTTGTCCCCCGGCACCTGACGATCTAACGAAAGTCATATGCACATCCTTTGGTCTGGCAAACATATAATTATAAATTTAAAAGTGAAAAGTCAAAATGTAAAATTATTATTGTATTGTGTGGTTATGCGAGTTTAACAACGATGATTCGTGTATTCGCGAGTAGATTCGATGATTAGTGGGAGTTAACTTAATTCATAATTCATTAATCCTAATTCCTAAGAGATTCCATTTCCTCCCAATTCTCCCCTACCTTCGCATCGACTTCAATCGGTACTGTCAGTTTCAAAACATTTTCCATCAGCGGTTTGATTTTGGCTGTCACTTCACTAACCAAAGATTTATCTAATTCGAAAACTAATTCGTCGTGGACTTGGAGAATCATCTTAACCTTACCTTGATACTCTTTTTCCAGCATTTTATCAACTTCGATCATGGCTACTTTAATCATATCAGCTGCGGTGCCTTGAATCGGAGCATTGATAGCGCTCCGCTCAGCCGCCTTCGCTAACATAATGACCGAGGAATTAATCTCTGGTAAATAACGACGACGACCAAGCAAAGTCTCGACATAGCCCTTCTCCTTCGCCTCAACTACCACCTGCTCCATATAATTTTTCACTTTGGCGAAGTTAGTGAAATATGCGTCAATAAAAGCGCGTGCTTCGAGATAAGTAATACCAGCCGTAGTTGCCAAACCATGTGGACCTTGACCGTAGAGCAGACCGAAATTAATCGCCTTCGCCGCTCGTCGCATATCACTAGTCACTTCCTCTAATTTAACATTGTTAATCTTGGCGGCGGTCGCGCGATGAATATCGCCACCAGTTTTAAAAGTTTCGATCATGGTCGGATCGCCAGTCATATGAGCTGCTAATCTTAACTCAATCTGAGAATAATCCAGCGCTAGCAGAACGCGACCTTTAGGTGCCACGAAGCCCTTACGAATTTGACGTCCTAGATCAGTCTTCATGGGGATATTTTGCAAATTAGGATTAGTGCTGGAGAGACGACCGGTGGCCGCGATAGTTTGATTGTAGCTAGTGTGTAATCGGCCAGTCTTGGGATTAACTAATTTAGGCAGAGCCTTGATATAAGTTGAGGATAATTTGGCAAGTTCACGATACTCCGTAATCAAAGGGATGATAGGATGAGCGTCTTTTAATTTCTCCAGTTCATCAGCGCCAGTCGAGTGACCCGTCTTGGTCTTGCCGATGCCCTTAGTGGAAATAGCCAGGTCTTCGAAGAGGACTTGGCGTAATTGTTGAACACTATTGATGTTAAATTCTTGACCAGCCAATTCGTAAATAGCATTAGTCAATTTGGCTAATTCCTTATCAATCGTTTTATCCAAGCCATGGAAATAATCCTTGTCGACTAAGATCCCGTGATTTTCCATACGAGCCAAGACCGTAATCAGTGGTAATTCTACTTCTTGATATAATTTGAGTAACTCGGCGTACTTTAAATCAGCATTGAGCTTCTCAGTCAAACGCCAAGCAATGTCCACATCTTCAGAGGCGTACAAAGCTAATTTGTCGAGTGGCACTTGATTGAAATTAATCTTAGCCTTGCCCTTGCCCAGTAATTCATCCTTGGAAATCTTTTCGAAATTAAGCTCACGCAGAGCCAAGGCTTCTAAACTATGTTGACGATTGTCAGGATTGAGCAGGTAACTAGCAATCATGCTGTCACCAGCAATACCCTGCAAATCCAAACCAGCTGACCAGACCGCTTTCAAATCAAATTTGATATTGTGACCATACTTCTTAATCTTGGCATTGGCCAGAATCTCAGCAATTTGCTTGAGCCAAGTGCTGTTGGTGGTGCCAGCGAAGAGACTGCCACTATTAAGTCCGGCCAGATTAACGAAATAAGCCTCGCCAGCTGACCAGGAGAAGCTCATGCCTAAGAGTGGATCGGAGAAATTATCCAAGCCAGTAGTTTCACTGTCAAAGGCGAAGGACTTCTGCTTCTTAAGTTCTGTGATAAATTTTTTAAATTTGGCGTCAGTATCAATCAGCTTGTAATCAGCTTTTAATTCATCACGCTCAAATTTAACTTCTGGTTCTGTAGTGTCCTCAGCTAATTCTTTGAGACGTGGCAAGAGACTGCGGAATTCCAACTCAGTGAAGAGATCCAGAGCGCGGTGCAAGTCAAAACGACCGAAGCGACAATTTTCCAGATTGAAATCAATCGGTGTATCACGCCTAATGGTCGCCAGTCGTTTACTCAGGATCGCCGTATCTTTATGCTCCTTAAGCAAATCCAGAATGCGTGGCTTGATGTTGTCAGTTACGAGTTGCGAGTTATGAGTTATGAGATTATATAAATTTTCTATATCACCGAACTCTTTAATTAATTCCGTGGCCGTCTTCTCCCCCACCCCTTTCACGCCTGGAATATTATCAGAGGGGTCACCTCGCAGAGCCTTATAATCAATCAATTGAATCGGGTCAAATTGATAACGAGCACGCACGGCCGACTCGTCATAGAGCACGCTTTCAGAAATACCTCGACTCATAGTATAGACGAAGGTCGAGTCATCAACGAGCTGAATTGCATCCATATCACCCGTAACGATAATAGTATCAATCTTGTCATGAATTAAGTGAGCCACGGTACCGATAACATCATCAGCCTCGAAACCCTCGATTTCATAAATTGGAATATTAAGTGTTCGCACCACTTCTTTAACTCGGTCAAATTGGTCATAGAGCTCTTGCGGTGCCTTGACCCTCGTCGCCTTGTATTCAGCGTATTCTTCATGACGAAAGGTCGGCCCTTTCAAATCAAAAGAGACAGCGACATAGGCCGGTTTGAATTCTTTGATAGCTTTCAAGAGAAATGACGAAAAACCATAAACAGCATTAACCACTTCACCGGTCTTGGTGGTCATGGTTGGTGGCATGGCATGGAAACTGCGATGGATAATGGCATTGCCATCAAAAATAAGGAATTTTGGTTTGTTTTTCATGTCTATATCATAGCTAATTAAATCAAAAAAAACAATCTCTAAGATAACATTCCCCTCCCCTTTTAAATACTTCCCTCTCCCAGACGGGAGAGGGTCAGGGTGAGGGATGATTAAGATTTCCCGCCCCTTACCACCATCTAACAAACACTCCAAAAACCATTATTGCATTATTTACTTGATAGTATTAGAATTTAAGTAATATTTAAAAATTGAGCCAAATTGTTCTATATTATTCACATATAAACGAGTTGAGAGAAATATTGCTCACCTTGCACGATTATGAGATCGATAATATTCAAAGGAAAATTCAGTCATCTTAAAGAAAACATCAACCAAGGTACCATCGTACTTTGTCATTTTGAGCCCGAAGATAATGATAAAATAATTTTTCAAGCTGCTAAAAAGTATACCCAAACCGCTAATGATCGTCTAATATTAGTTCCCTTTGCCCATTTGTTTGAAAAAAGCGCGAGTAAAAAAGAAGCTAAGAGATTGTTTGAAGTCCTAGTAAACTTTTGCATTGAATTCAAAATGCAGACCGTTACCGTTGTCCCATTTGGCGTTAAAAAAGAATTTTTTCTTTACGCTCCGGCGGACAACTCGGCAATAAAATTCATGAAATTCTGATATATGGATAAAGCAAATAAAATTCAACAACTATACACGATATGCCATGCCGATTATGACTTGCACATGTCTAAAACTGGTCACTATGACGCACAAGAAAAAATTCTTCAGCTTCTTGCGGGTCAAATACATGAACCAATCCTAGACCTAGCCTGTGGCACGGGTTTTTTAATCAGCAGGCTTTCAAAAAAATTTACAGAAATATATGGCAATGACTATTCGTCTGCTATGGCAGAAATTGCGACCAAAAAAACTGGCCATAAAATCACTATCGAAAACGCGGAAAGCCTAGAATCTTATAGTCAAAAATTTAAAACTATAATCTGCTGTAACCTGTTTTTTTACCTTCAGAACAGAGACAAAGCGTTGAACAGGTGGGCAAATTTACTGGAAACTGACGGAAAAATTATTTTTTTAGAGGAATATCCCTTCCTCAAACCAGCCAGCGAAGAAATGGATAAACACACGGAGGAACTAATGTTACTAATCAACCCCATCTCACTAAAAGATATTACAAACTTACTGTCTCAAAATGGCTTTAAAATGGATGCGGAGGTAAAAACAAGCATTGATGATAAACACAGTTTGTACGGGTTAGTGTTTTCTCTGAAATAAACCTGGGTGAAAAATACATCGTTTAACACAGTATATCCGGTTTCGCTATACTCCACCCAAATGCTTCACACTTCAGATGATGCCGAAACATTAGTAAAATAATTTATGAATTTATCCCATGGATACAAAATTATAATTATCAACTCGGGTATATCACTAATCGCTATTTTGCTTAGTTCTTTTTTAACTTATCAATTTACTAGAAATCAAGAAGCTGAAAATAGAATTTATTACAGTAATGTTGAATCACTTAAATTAGTAATAAAAAACACATTAAAATACGCAAATTACTCTATCGTAAACTGGGTGGAAATTGAAAATAAATACTACAGACCATATAATTGCGATTGGGCAGAATATAACTATTTTCAGCAAGCGGGTATTGATGAATTAATGAAGCAAAATAACTTCCCAAGTGGAGTAGCGTGTATATATTATAACCGACTACAAAATGCAAAAACAGACTTCAGGCTTGCCACAACAGAGGCCAGAATAATGGGATCTGAAAACATAAGTAAAGCAATTATAAATATTGAAAATGGATTTGATGAAGTATTTGTAAAAATTACTAGCGATAGTTATTACCTAAGATCATTTGTTGATAACTATAATGAAATAATGGAGGTAAAATTTGACACTTTAGAAAAAGCCATTCAGCATGAGATTAGAAAATAATTTCATAAATTATATCGTATAACATGGATAATCTGATTCACGAGCTAAATTAAAATATTTTTTAAATATATGGTATATATAGAAATACTTTCTGCATTATTAACGCCAATCATCGCAATACTGCTATTATGGATCGCCTTCCATGAGTATCAAACAAACAAAAACAGCATCAACTTGCATTATACAATAAACGATATAAAATATATAAAGCTATAATGAAATTAATTTCCGCAATCATGGTAAACGGGAAACTCGAAATACAACAAATGAATGAATTCAATATTAAAACAAATGAAGTAGAGTTTTTGTTTAACAATGAAGTTCCAGAATATATAAAAGCTTTTTACAAGAAGGCATTCCGTCTGAAATATGTAACCGATGAATTAAATCACGACGATTTATCTGTTGGAGAGCGAAGAACAAAGTTGGCCCAAGAAAAAAGTGATTTATTTGGATGGTTTGGGGATCAATTTGATGTTTCTAAAAATCTATTTAAAAAATATTTAGGATTTAAAAAATAATTTAATTTAGTTTACTTGTTCAAATTTGCCTTCAATTTGTTTCGGCAAACTTCTAATATAATGAGAGTTAGGTAAAATTTGTGGTCAAATTTTTATAAAAACGAAAGTTGCTATGGAAATAATAAAAATTGGAAAAAATAGTTTATTATACCCGGAAATTAATAGTATGGTGATTATTTTTGCCGCACTTTGTATTTCGATTAATTATAAAAATAATGGCACGGAAATTAAACCCGGTGAGTACGCGACTATTGAATGCTTATCACTTAATAAATGTGTTTGTCTTCCTGTTTATGGTCCCGTAGAAGCGGTAATTGATAATAAAAAACCTGATCTGATAGAAATAACGGTAATGGATTTTTGTAAACCCTCGCAAAGGATCGTTGAATTTGAATTTATTGAAACCTCAAAATATCTTATATCTCCTTTTTTTATTACATTCTATGAAAGATGCTATGATACAGCTAAAAAAAAATTTGGAGTTAATTATTCATCGTGGCCTGATTCTTGGAGAATGGCCTGGGTTGTAAGAAACTCACTTTCTCATAATGGTTGCATCTATTATAAAGATTTAAAAACTCCAAGTGTAACATGGAAAGGAATTTCTATTTCACCATCAGACCAAGACAAGCCATTGTTATATAAATATTATTCAATAGGTGATTTAGTTATTCTAATGATTGACATGGAAAAAGATCTTGCATAAAACTAACCACCTATTTGAGATCAAGCCATTCCAGACGTAGCGTGTCTCCATAGCATTATCCATCCATTGTAATCAACTGGCTGGCGGCGAAGAATGTTACGGTGTCAGGTCTTGAATTGACACTTTTTCTTTATAACAAATAAGTTATCGCTTTTGTATATTTCCTCAATAGCTAGACAAGCTTTTGATTATAAGGTTTTTAAAAAAGTGCTATAATGAAAGGGTTAATTATATGAACAAGTGCTGGATAAATTAGAAGAGTTACTAAGTATTAAGCTATAATATTATGTACAAAAAATTATTATTAACTCTTTTAATTATTGGGGTCAGCACTATCCTGACAGCTTGCAATATAACCCAACAGAATAATCCTAATGAACCAGGACAACAACAACCTATTCAAAAAGATTTGTGTTCGGATTTGGATGAAGAAGAATGTCTGAATATCGATAATTGTCAGGGTGTTTACGGACCAAGCACTTGCTCAGGCAATATTTGTACTACCGACGTAGCATTTAAAGACTGTCGAGAAATACCAGATGAGGTTTCAGAAGAAGCGGGACGAGATAAGACCTTGTGCCAAGACACTGGCGGCCAGTGGCAAACAAGTAGATATAATAAACTAGGCAGATGTGAATGCCAGGAATCTTATTTCAGAGCAAATGAAGGCTGTATGTCAATGGAAGAAGATTGCAAAAAATTTGGAGGCACAGTCTATAGAACCGGCACTTTGAAATGTGATGAGCATCTGCGTGAAATAGATTCTTATACTTGCCCAAAAAACGCTGAATACAATACCTTTGAAGAGTGTTTATGTCCAAATGGAGAGACTTGGGACTATCTGAATAGATGTTCTTAATAAATTTATGGAACGGTGTCAGGTCTTGAATTGACACATTTTCTTCATAACAAAAAGATAAATAATTTTTGTTAAAAATACTATAATTAAAAAGTGTTTTTGAAAAGTCCGATAAAATCGGACAGTTAAATTAAATTACGGTGTTACGGTGTCGGGTCTTTAATTATAAGGTTTTTAAAACATACTGTAATGAAAAAGATATAATTTTATGATAAAAATAGTAGGTCACAAAGGTGCGGCGGGTTACGCACCAGAAAATACATTAGCCTCATTTCAAATGGCTATAGCCATTGGTTGTGATCGGGCAGAGTTAGACGTCAGATTAACCAAGGATAAACAGGTGGTCGTTTTTCATGATGACGAAGTTTCAAAGTTAACTAATGGCACAGGCTTTATCAACGAAATGACCTTAGCTGAACTAAAGAAACTCTACTGTGCTCAAGGCGAAAAAATACCCACTCTTCAAGAGGTTATTGATATTTGCAAAGATAGAATAGATTTACAAATTGAATTAAAGGCAGACGGAACACCTGAATTAGTGAATAATATTATTATAAAAAATGGTATTCAAAATCAGGTTGTCATCACCTCATTTCGAGATTACTTGCTTAAAGAAATTAAGCAGTTAAACCCAAATCTAAAAGTCGGGTTGCTTTTTTGGAGAGATGAAGTGATGTTGAAAATATGGGATTTGGTCGATAGTGTCCCCTTGGATTTTCTCGCTCCATATTCCGAACTCGTTACCAAAGAATTTGTTGACAAAGCCCATGCTTTAGGAAAGTCTGTTTATGCCTATCGAGTCAATGACAAAGAATTAGCTGAGAAATTAATAGCCATGGGAGTTGATGATATTGGAACGGATTTTCCCAGACTATTTATTAAGGAATAAAAATCTAACAGACAACTAATTTATTTTTAAATATCTTCTATGGCTTATTTCAACAAAATTGGCTTGCTGTACCTCAATGACGATCAGTCAAAATTTTTAGTGTGCGAAAAGGATAATTTCACCTCCGACTTCATTATGCCTGGCGGTCAAGTAGACGATGGCGAGAATGATGAAGAATGTCTGGTTCGTGAAATTAAAGAAGAACTTGATGTAGACACGGACAGGACAAGTCTCGTATTTATCAAAGAGTATGTGGATGTGGCGGCTGGTGACCCAACGAAAGATGTTTCTATAAAGCTGTATGAAGGTAAAATTATTGGCGAACCTAAACCATCTGCTGAAATTATCAAGTTTCATTGGATTAGTAAGGACGATTTGTCTCATCCTCGACTTTCTCCTATTATCAAAAACAAAATTTTGCCTGATCTTATTGCCAAGAACATACTAAAATAAAAGTCTGATCCGAAAAATATTTGAATTTGGGGTCAAGTCCAAACCTCCTCGACAGCCTGTCCGCCTCGGGAGGATATAAATTGGATCCCTACTTCGTCCCTTCTGCAGGACTACGCAGGACAAGTTGTGAATTATACTATTTGCCTAATAATTAACTTCTCACCCATTCTTTAATTCCAGACATATAACGAAAGTCTATTTTTTAAATAGGCTTTTTGTTTGCATTATTTACTTTATAGTGTTAGAATTTAAGTAAGATTGGAGAAATAAGATAAATTTAATTTAAATTTAATAACACAGGAGACTAATTTTATTCACTCACGCTACATAATTTTATATAATATGAGTAATTTATTTACCCGCTCAAAACTAAATCCAATTCTATCACCCAACCCAGCGAATTGGTGGGAAGCGAAGAAATTATACAATCCAGGTGCAATTTTTCATAATGGAAAATATCATTTGTTTTATCGTGCAGTTGGCAATGGTGAAGACTGGAAATCTGCTATTGGTTACGCTATCTCTGATGATGGTGAAAATTTTACTCGATTTAACGAACCACTGCTAATCGGAATTGATGAATATGAAACACGAGGACTAGAAGACCCAGAAATTACAAAAATTAATGACACTTTTTATATAGCCTATGCAGCATACGACGGCATTACACCTAGGCTATGCGTTGCAACATCAAAGAATTTAAAAGAGTGGACAAAACATGGTCCCGTATTTTCTGATTGGAGATTCGAAGCAGCTGGTGGTATAAGAACAAAGTTCGACGAAAACGGTAGACCCTTCATCAAACCGCGATTAACCGAATGGTCAAAGTCAGGTGGTATATTTTCTGAAAAAATTGATGGAAAATTCTTAATGCTATTTGGAGAATATAGAATATGGTTCGCAACTTCAGAAGACGGAATTAAATGGATTGGCGACCAAAAACCATTTCTAGCGCCTCGAGAAGGACATTTTTTTGATAATACTTTTGTGGAAATGGGTCCTCCGCCAATCAAAACGGAAAAAGGTTGGCTCGTACTGTATCATGGCATTAATGATAAACATTGTTATAAAATAGGATTTCTATTGCTAGACTCAGAGAATCCTAGAAAAATAATTTTTCGATCTGAAATGCCAATTTTTGAGCCGACAGAAGATTATGAGATGAGTGGCATTGTTGATGTTTTACCAGGCGGTCTTACAACAATGCAAAAAATGACCGAAGAAGAATTGAAGAATTTTTTAGCAACAAATATTAATAAAGGTACTATGCCGAAAGTTACTTTTTGTTGTGGCGCCACTGTTGTTAATGAAAAATTGAGAATTTTCTATGGTGCAAGTGATTCCGTTATCTGCACCGCAACTGCAAATTTAAATGACATACTAAACTTAGTAAAGTAAAGAGTTTTTTACACTAGTATTTAGAGTTATATTATAAAATCACTCCGAGGCATAATATTTATATTTGGGGTTAGGTTTAGCACCAGGCAGGTGCATAATAAATCTTGGATTCCTACTTCGTCCTGTCTATTGGACTACACAGGACAAGTTGTGAATTATGACCATTGCCAAAAAAATCAACCCGTCACCCATTCTTTAATTTCAGACATTTTAGAATGTCAGATGAAAGCTTATTTTTTAAATAGGCTTTTTTGATAAAAATTTTATAATTACAGATAAAAGATATTTTAAAATATTTTTCAGACTTTTTGTTTGCATTATTTACTTGATGGTATTAGAATTTAAGTGTGATTAGAAAGATTAAGTTAAACAATCCGCACCATTCACATATTAACTAGTTAGCTGAAATTTAATTTGAAAAATTATTTTATGAGAAAAAATATTGTTGTGTTAATCTTAGAAAAGGATGGCTTGTTGTTGATAGAGAAGCGAAAAAATTCAAAATCATCAGACCCCGGTAAGTTTGTTTTTCCTGGTGGACACGTTCACGATAATGAAAGTCTTGATGAAGCTATTAGGCGCGAAGCATTTGAAGAGTTGAATCTAAAATTGATAGAACCCAAATTGGTTTATACGGCTGATTTTGATGGTCCTGAGGAAAAACAAAAGCTTCACTGTTACTGGTGTGATAATTTTGAAGGCGTTATGGAAAATAACGAAGCCGAAGAACTTATCTGGATTACACCCGCTGAATCGGACAAGCTAACTTATCAGGTTAGTAGAGATGCGATTAATGCTCTATTAAATATAAAATAATTTTTCAAAACTTACTGTTACGGTGATTATAGTTTCTAGTCTTAAAATGACACGTTTTCATATTTGACGAAATTTTGGAAAAAAGAAAAGACTACTTTAGCATTTTATGCGTCAAGTAGTCTTAAATGTTTTACTAACACCAGCTGTCGACTAGATTTTTATCCAGCTGCCAAGTGGTGAATGTGCTTCGGGTCTGATGTAAACATACCCCGTTCTGTAGTTATGGCCGAGTATTTGAACAAGTACTCCCATCTTGGCAAATGCGATTCCAAAGAAAATTATGGAAAGGTATAATTTAGTATCACTGTTAGCAATCGAGAACAAACCTTTGTATGCTACTATCAAAGCGCTCCCTCCGTGATCGAAATAGCCGAGTGAACTGATGCCGATGAGAGATCCCACAAAAGGCAAAACGGCAACTACCCAGACAATCATCATTAAGTATCCAATCACCTCTACCAGTTTCCAGAAACCGCGCCCTGTCCTCGGATTACAAATATTACACAGAAAATTACGATACATTTTCATAACACACTCCTCCTCGTTTGTAGTTTTATGAACAATTCAACGCCAAAATTAGCATTTAAAATAGTATAGCATACTTTAAATTATTTGTCAAGTTGTCACAATGATATTTGGCTAACATTAAACTATATTTACTTATGAATTATAATAATAACATTCTTCCAATTTCATAAGTATTGGTATATAATAGTATTAATATGGATCAAAAAATTGTAATTGAAAAAACCATAGCTTTTGTCAAAGAAGTTTTAGCTGATGCTGAAGGTGGCCATGATTGGTGGCATATTTATCGTGTTTGGAAATTAGCTAAACATATTGCTCAAACTGAAAATGTTGATCATTTCGTGGTGGAACTTGGAGCATTGCTTCACGATATCGCCGATTCTAAATTTCATAATGGGGATGAAGAAATTGGTCCTCGCAAAGCCAGAGAATTTTTGAATTCATTAGCCGTTCCTGAATATGTTGTTAGTCATGTTGAAAATATCATTGCCAACATTTCTTTCAAGGGTGGTCAACACACCCAAGAATTCAAATCCCCTGAACTTGATGTTGTGCAAGATGCCGATAGGTTGGACGCCGTTGGTGCCATTGGAGTTGCTAGAACCTTTAGCTATGGAGGCTACAAGGGCAGAGAAATTTATAATCCTGAAATCAAACCAAATCTCAATATGACTAAGGAAGAGTATAAAAATAGCACTGTAACGACAATTAATCATTTCTATGAAAAACTTCTTTTACTCAAAGATAAGATGAATACTCAGACTGGCAAAGCCATAGCCGAACATAGACATAAATTCATGGAACAGTTTCTTGATGAATTCTACAGAGAATGGGATGGCGAATTGTAACAGAATTATTCTATTTAATAAAAAGAGCAGGTAAGATTTTTCTTACCTGCTTGTTTGAGTCTAACATTACTCATCTTTAGAACAATTCGCGCCATTCTTGGAGTTCACTCTCCTGATAGACCGTTTCGCCGAGTGCTCGAAGCGCTTCACCCGCTTTGTTATAGCTTTCAGGCAATACGTTTTTTAGTGGAAAGATAACTTCTCCAAGAAACATAGGCAGTGTTTGTTCCCAGCCAACTACTAAATCACCCATGAAACCATAGGTTTCAATGTCACGACCAATACGTACTCCATCAAGTTTTAAGAAATGTGCGGCATCTTGAGAGCGTTTATTACTATCATCAGCTACATTAAAGGCGAGATGAAGACGCTTACCAGAATTTTGCACAGCTATTTCAGCGATTTCATGAAGCCGTGCTCGCTTGTCTATTGTCATTATTTACCCCTCTTGTTAATTTGATTTGTCAGATTTTCCGACTCTTATTTATAACTTACTCTGACCAATCTGTCAAGCGGACGACTGGTACATTCAATATTCTAGTGCAACACCTGTTAATTCATAGAATACCTCATACGGGGTCTTCCAGCCAAGCCTCTTTCTTGGCCTTGAGTTTAAAAGGTATTCAATCCTTTGTATCTCTTCA
>Ga0172379_10004919_pt1 | contig 19189 bp, 18 predicted proteins | sample GrowelOW334metaG_FD_119756 | JGI IMG/M metagenome (GOLD analysis project Ga0172379, IMG submission 119756) | Groundwater microbial communities from an aquifer near a municipal landfill in Southern Ontario, Canada - Groundwater well OW334 metaG | ecosystem: Environmental > Aquatic > Deep...
AAAGGTTACAAAGCGGATTCAATTAGAGCTCTTGTAAGTAGATTTGATGCGGCAAAGCACTGGGGAATTTTTGATGATAAAGGAACTTCCTTAGGTTTAATTTCAAGAGCAGGACAAATGACAATCCTTGATACAAGTTTCTTAGAGGATAATGTTAGTTCCTTAGTTGTTGGAATAATTGCTAGAAGATTACTTGCTGCAAGAAAACTTGGTACACGAAGAGAAGCTGCTGAAAAGTTTACTGATGAAACTAACATGGAGGATTTAGTTGAACTAAATATTCCCCCAACTTGGCTTTTCCTTGATGAAGCCCACACGCTAATCCCGGGAGGAAACCAAAAGACTCCCGCAAGTAGTGCGCTTGTAGAATATGTTAAACAAGGAAGAAGACCTGGGTGCTCTTTAGTTTTTGCTACTCAGCAACCAAGTGCAATTGATTCAAGAGTATTGAGTCAACTTGATGTAATAATGGCTCACAAGCTTGTGTTTGATGATGATATTAAAGCAATTTCAAAAAGAACCCCTACTATTGTGCCTAGCCAGTACAAGAGATCTAATTTTATCAAAACAATGCCTGTTGGAATAGCTCTTACTGGGGACAGAAGCGAAACAACAAGTAGAGCTTTCATAATGAGTATTAGACCAAGAATGAGTCAACACGAGGGTCGTGATGCTGAGACCACCGAAACTAAGCAAGAACTTGCTCAAAATCAAGTTGAAGTACTAGCAGTGAATATTGTTCAAAGACAATTAGCAAAAGATCCAAGTATTTCAATTGATAGTTTGAAGGAAACTCTTGATACACTAAATAATACTTATAAAAAAGAAATTTCTATTGAAACAATTCTTGAGTTAATTAAAAAAGCCGGAATAACTGTTACTGAAGATAGATTATATGCTAAAGGTGTTAAAGAAGAAATGGATGAGGAAGCTAGAGTAGAGCTTGAAGAAGAAACTCTAAACGAAGAAACGCAAGTTGAGGGAGAAGATAAGGAAGAAACTTATGCTAATAAATTAATTAAAGCTAAAAAAGAACTGGGCGATGAAAACGAAGAGTTTGAAGAAAAAGTTGAATTAACTGCTCTTACCCCTTCGATTGATGAAGCGAAAGCAAGGAAGTTACTTGCGGCAAACATTTCAAAGAAATTTATTTTCCTAGATAATGAAATACTTGATAGATTAGTAATGAAATATTCTTTATTATACAAAGTGAGGTTCAAGTATTATAGTCACAAAGATTCTTTCCACACTGGAGAAGCTTACATTAATTCCCTAACTAGAGAATTTATTCACGATGATAATGGAGTGCTAAAAGAAAGTAAGGGTTTACCAATTTTCCTTGATTTGAATGACTCCGAAACAACTGTTCTAAAGTTAGTTGCTGAGAAGAAGAGGAGTGCAAAAGAAGTTGCTGCATTCATGAAAATGGAAGAGGGTAATGCAAAGAGAATACTTGAGAGTTTAGTAAAGAAAAATATTTTAGTGTTTATTGAAAATAATGGTAAGCCAATTTATGCAACAAGTCCAAAGCTTGAGATGGACCTACCACCGAATCCACTACATAACTTACTTACAAGTATTGGCAAGCGCGCTATTACAGAAGTTGAAACAGCTGCACTAGTAAGCCCTAACTTAACCGAAAAAGAAATTCCTGACCTGCTAAAGAAACTTTGGGGAAATATTGCTGTGAAAGAAGTTACTCACTTGTTCCTACCGGTATGGGAAGGCGTACTAAAGAAGAAAACTGGCGAAGAAAGAATTGTACTTATTGATGCAATTAACGGAAGAAGAATTAATGAAGCAAACTAATCTAACCCAATTACCACAAGCAACAAACTAATTTTGAGAAATATTTTTTTGTTCTTCTTTTACAACATCAACTAGTTTCGTTTCAGAAAACACATTCAAAGTTCTATGCGAAGCAAAACAATTAGCTTTCCCAGCCATCAAGATAATTTTTAGCCCTTGTAAATAGAGAATTGCTTTTGCAGAAGGGACCGAAGCTAAAACCTGTAAAAGCAAGTAAATATTTTCTCCTTCAACCGAGATAATTGCTTGTTTTTTCCAGTGTTCAGGAATTTTAGCTAAAACATCACTATCTTTTGTTTCAACAATTACTTTTTGATTTTTAGAATACAAATTTACTCTCGAAACAAAGAAATCATCAAAAGTATATTCGCATGAATCATTAAAATCAAGTTCTTTTAATTTCAAAGATTGTTGTTCAAGTAAAAGAGCCATTTTTTTCAAGTGTTTTCTTTGAGCACGAATTTTGCTTTGCAATTCATGAATATCTTTAATTGTAAAAGAAGCATTTTCTTTTGCATTATTCAACAAATCCTTGTCCTGGTTTCCCCTCTGAGAAAGAATAACTAAAAAACGAAGAATTTCCTCTAAATTAGTAAGAGGATGTTTCATTTCTTCGTTCAAACGAAGAACTAATTTGTCCTTCATTTCAATATTCATTGAAGAAAATCCTTTATCAGTAATAAAAAATTTAGTACCCTCTTTTTTCATTAAACCAAAAGAAACTAAATCCTTTAGCGAACGAGCAAGAGCTGATTTTGCCGAAGCTGGATTCTTATATCGCGGAGCAATTCTAGTCAATAAATCATTATAATCAATCCCAGGGGATTGCTTTACTATTAAAAGAACTGAATTATTGAATGTCATAAACTAAAGAGAGATTAAGAAGTTAATAAACTTCGTGGTTGCCTATGAAGAAAACCAAAAAAACTAAATAAGATAGGGCAATAAGAATAGGAATTAAATAAAAAAATAGGAAAAATCACTCGAACGTTTATTGTTGAGTGATTTTCTTCATTCTCTTTCCTAAAGAATAAGAAATCTTTTTCTTACATTCAGCGCATTCAGCAACAAATGTAGGTCTCTTGTTTTGTTTCTTAACTAAAACAGTAAACTTGTATTTTCCCATATAACCGTGCTTTGTGTTTCTATCGTGTCTTCTTGCCCCAGCAGCACTTGCTCTAGCAGCACCCGATTTGAATTCTTTTAATTTGTGTTTAGTATGCTTTTTGCACTTAACACAGTAAATCTTTTTTTCTTTTGGGAACTTCATAAACTCACCAGAATAAAGAAAAAGTGAATAAGAAGGTTTTAAAAGGTTCTTAGCGGGCTTAAATTTCAAATAACCCACAAGAACAAAACACTAATCAAACACCCTTAACAAAATCTCCACCCAACACCCTAAAAGAAATTTCTAAATTAATGTCTTTTGATATAACGCAAAGGAATTTAAAGCCCTTTTACTTAATATTAACGGTTGGTGGTCAAGTGCTTTTCTCAAATTTATTCACTACTTTAATACAAACAATTACAAAACCCTATTTTTTGATTCCAATGATAATAATATCCTTAATCTCAGGCGGAATAAATTTTTCAGCAGGCTGGGTTCTAGAAAGACCAACAATTGATTTTGTTCTTTATTATGATAGTTTACCAAGTGATAATTTACTAGGAATACTTGTTTCAAATTATCCAACTGAACTAGCAGCCATGATTGTTATTGGATTTATAATGTCAATAATTGGATTCATCGCATTAACTAGTGTTGCTAGACTTACAAATAAAGAGAAGTTTGTTGATGCAATTAATGATTCTATTAAAGAGTGGAAAAAATCTCTTGCTTTAACTGTTGTGTGTATTGCAGGACTAATAATTTTTGGCGGAGCATTTAGTTTAGCAATGAGCTTAACTCCAATTAGCGAGTTATTGTCAAATCTGATTGTATTAATAATTGCAATTATTTTGTTTGTAGTCTTAATCAAAATAACTTTCTTAATCCCCGCTCTTATTCAAAAAGATTTCAAAAAGGCTTTTCAGGAAACTTGGAAATACACTGACAAAAGATTTTGGAAAAGTGTTGTACTTGTTTTGTTCACATCAATAATAAGTGTTGCCGGAATGATAATAATTTCACAAATTGGAGCATTTGCTCCGGCAGAACTAGAGATTATTTTCTTTATTATTGGAGAAGCATTTGCAAGCACATATTTTGTTGCATCAATAACAAATTATTTTTATTCTAAGCAAAAGTGAGCTAAATGACACGCCTAATCAAGCTTACTCTAAAGAACTTTAAGTCTTTTAAAAAAGCAGAGATACCAATAAGCAAAGGATTTACCGCAATTGTTGGAAGCAATGGTTCTGGTAAAAGTAATGTTCTTGATGCCCTTCTTTTTGTTTTAGGAATTACTTCGCTTAAAACACTTCGAGCAGGAAAACTAACTGATTTAGTTAATAATGATGCTAAAGAGAATTATGGAAAAGTTGATTTGTTAGTAAAAGATAATGAAAAACAATACGAGATAAGTAGAATGATTGATAAGCAAGGAAAAAGTGTTTATCGCCTAGATGGAAAGAGAACTACCCTAAATGAAATTAGTTCTCTTTTAACCGAACTTGGAATTGATGTATCAGGACACAATATTGTAACACAGGGGGACATTACAAAGATAATTGAAATGTCGCCAATTGAACGAAGAGAAATAATAGACAATATTGCTGGGCTTAGTGAATTTGATCAAAAGAAAGATGAGGCAATTAAAGAACTAGATAAAGTTGATTCACGAATTAAAGAAGCTACAATTATTCTTAATGAAAGAAACTCTTTTTTAGTTGAACTTGAAAGCGAAATGAAGGCTGCAAAAGAACACGCAGAACTTGAAGATGAACTCAAAAGAACAAAAATAACTATTATTTCAAAAGAACTTTACGGGATTGAAAAAAAGTATCTTGAAGCAGATAATGAGATTAGTGAAATGGAAGGTCAAAGAAAGATCATAGAGGACAGGATAATTGAGATAAGAAAAGAACTTATTGAATCCAAGAAAAAATCAGACGAGTTATCAAAACAAATGATAAAAGCCTCAGAAGTAACTTATACTACAATTGGAAGAGAATATGAAGAAAAGAAAGGAAAAATGTTGCTTGAACAAGAAAAAATTGATCTTAAAAAAGAACAAATAAGAAAAAACAATGAAAAAATACAGTCTTACAAACTTGAATTAAGTAGAATTGATCACGAAAAAAAAGAACAACAACAAAAACAAGCTAAACTTGAGAGTGAGCTTAAGCAAATTGAGGAAGAACTAAATGAGATTTCAAAGAAGAAGTCTTCTCTTGAATCAATAGTTAAAACCAAAAGTACTGATCTTATAAAAGAAGAAAACTTACTTGAAACACTAAACAAAACAATTGATGAAGCTAAAAAAGAAGCATTTGACCTTGAAGTTTTTGCCAGAAATTGGGAAAAACAAAAAGAGTTCAATAATAAGAAATTAAGTGAATTAACTGAAGAAAAAAACTCCCTTGCTGAAGAAATTACTGAACTTGAAGAAAAGAAACAAAAAATTGCCGAGCATAGTAAAAACAATCCACAAAAACAACTTTCTGAGCTTGAACAAAATCTTTCCCAACTATTAACAGAAAAAAATATGTTTGGGGCAAAAAGAGCTAATGAAGAAAAATCAATAAGTGAACTTAAGAAAACCACTAGTTCCCAGTGCCCTGTTTGTGATTCTGATTTAAAAGAAGACAAAAAGCTCTCCCTACTCAGACAAAAAGAAGTAATAATTAAAGAATTAGCACAAAAAGAGAGTGTTATTGAAGAAAATATTAATAAAATTCGAAACCAAATTAATCAAAAAAGAGAAGAAACAATTCTACTAGCAAAACTTTCTGCAGAAATTGAAAATGAAGAGTCTTTAAAACACAGACAAAAAGAGATTGAAGAAAGAATTAGACAATTAGAAAAAGAGCTTGATTCAAAAGGGATTGAGGAACAACTCCATAAGAGAGATAAGGCAAATGAAAAAATTAAAGGGATGCTTGAAGAGAAAGAATTGCTTAAAAACAAAATAAATTCTATCAGAAAGCAAGATATTTTTGAAGAATATTCAAAAACAACTAAAATACACGAAGAACTGCTACATAAGAAAAGTGTAGTTTCTTCAACACTCGGAGAAGTAAATAACAAATTAGAAACAAATAACTCTAAAGAAGAGGGTTTTGGAGTAGAGAATAATAATTTGATAGTTGAAGTTGAGCTTATTGAAAAAGAAATCAAAGATAAAGAAGATTCAATTAAATCAATAAAAGAAGAAGTTATTGAAAAAGAAAAAGAACTAACAAATGCAAAAAAAAGAAACGCTTTGCTCGCTGAAGAAAAAGATCAAGTTGACAAAAGAATTGACAAAGCCGACAAAGAAATAATATACGAATCTGCAAAAGCTAAAAAAATTGAATCAAGAGTAAATGAATGGAATATTGAGAAAAGCAAATTAGGAGTAAGACAAGCTGACTTAAACGAAGAAAAGAAAGGATTTGAAGGAGTTGAATCTTACTCATCAAAAAGTCTTGAAGAATGTAAAGAAAGAATTATTGTTGTTGAAAGAAAATTAAATGAAATTGGGGCAGTTAACATGAAGGCGCTTGATAATTTCACCGAACTAAAGAAAGAAGTTGAGGACATACAGCAAAAAGCAACTAAATTATCGGATGAAAGACTTGCTGTGCTTGATATGATAGATAAGATTGAGGTTAAACGAACTAATGTATTTATGGAGTGCTTTAATGAAGTTAATAAGAACTTCCAAAACATTTTCTTCAAATTCTTTAACGGAGAAGGAAACCTAAGCATGGCCGATCCTGAAAAACCACTTGACTGTGGATTAATGATTGATGCAAAGCACAAAGCAGGAAAACTACTTAACATTGACTCAATGAGTGGCGGAGAAAAGACTCTTACTGCACTCGCATTTATGTTTGCAATACAACTATATAGACCAGCTCCATTTTATGCATTTGATGAAGCAGATGCAGCACTAGATAAAGAGAATTCATTAAAGATGAGTAATTTAATTGAAATGATTGCAGAAAAAAGCCAATTTATTGCAATCACTCACAATGATGTAATAACAAAAAAAGCACACCAAATACTTGGAATAGCTAGAGGAAGAGATGATAGTTCAGTAATCGGATTAAAATTAAAGAATGCTAAAGATGAAGAATTAAAAGAAATTAAAACTAATTCAGAAGAAACCTATGAAGAAGTAGAAAAAGAATAAGGTTTGAAGGACAATTAATTAAACAAAAAAAAAACAGCTCAAAATAACTTCAACTTATTTTCAGATAAAATTTAGTCTTTTCCCTGACGAGTAGAATATTTCTTTAGTAATTTTCTTCTTTTTACTTTTTCTGCAAATATTCCTCTTTTTTCATCTTCAACAAGCTCTTCGGTGCCTTTAACCACAGAGTCTTTTGCTTTTGAAAATCTTTTCATTAACTTTGATACAGGCGAATCACTTTTCTGTTTAAGTCTATTTTCTTCTTGAACAAATCGCATTTGTGATTTAATATCAAGTATTTCTTCGTGAACTTGAGCATAATGTTTTTCATAATCTTCAGGAATGATTAACCCTTCCTTATAGTGTCTACGAAGATCAATTATCCCTCTCTCAAGTGCTCTTAACTTTCCTCTTAAATCATCAATATTCATAACGCTTCTTTTTCTAGTTGTCCCAATCCCAGGAGATTGATTTAATTCATCCTCATATTTCTTTTTCATAAAAAAGTACTCTGCATCAGATATCTTTTTTGAAGAGAGAGCTTTATCAAGATTAGAAAGAACTATTCCAATCTTGCTCTTTCGTGAATCATAAGTAAGTTTATTTTCTCTTGCTTTTGAAGCAAGCCCAAACAATAAAATTAAACTTACTAGCAAGATAATCAAGAGCATTAAAAGAACTAACAAATATTGAGTAGTATCATCACGTTTAGTGTATTTTACATCAATAATGGGTTCATTTTCAACGTATTCTTGCAATGGAGCAGAAGAAACATAGTTCATTATAATTTTCTTTGCTTCAACAATTTTTTTGCTTAAAAAAATCAAGTCATAACTAGTCATCGTACTTTGAACAACTTCAGCAGTTCTACCAAGTTTTATATTAAAAGCAGCATTTTCATAGTAAAACTTGGCATGATCAAAAAATAAACTTGCCCAAACTGAATTTGAATTTTCCCCATTTTCAAGTTCACTCGCAACAATTCCAAAAAGTTTATTCTGGTCAATATTTTTTCTATTTGTTTCGCCTAAAATAAAAGCTTCTGCAAAGAATGCATCATAAATCGCTGCAAAGAAAAAATTGTTATCAAATGAAACTTTTGCTGAATTATACCGCCTAGTTGCTTCATCAACTGAACTTTGGGAAACATTTGAATCAGAAATTAATTTATTAACATCAATTAATTTTGATTTTACTAAAGCAACAAATTCATTTGAATAGAAAGGAATCTTCTTTGAATTCATTTTTCTAGCTTGGCTTAAGAAATCTTGTGCAACACTAGTCCAAGCAACGGCAGATTCAAACTCATAAACTTTTTCAAAATAAATCTCTTGAACTATTATCTTTTGATCATTAGCAGTACCTACTTGAGGAGCATTAACATCATCACTAAGAGTAGATTTAATATTAGCCAAAGCATTTTCAGCATAAGCTATTCTTTGTTGTGCTCCAATAACCCACTCAAAATCAGAAATTGAAACAAAATCCATTTGTTGCTTAACTAAAGCAATTTCTTTTTCTAATTGAGAAATTTTTGAGCCAAGTAATACATCTGAAGAAATAAGCGAAGGATTTTCTGCAATTTCTTTTATTGCCCCTGCCATTACCCTTGCATTAAAAGCATAGTTTGCTGCAGAATACAAATAATTTTGATCTAAGAATCTTTGTGCCATTTCAACGCTTCTTTTTGTTGCACTATGCCTCTGGTAAAGAGTTGCTCTTAAATCATCAGGAATAGTACTTTTTTCAAGTGCATTCTTAGCATCATCAATCACTGCTTGTGCTTGAGTTATATAATTTTGGGAAATTTGTTCCATAGGAGCAAGACTTGGAGAATAAGAAATTGGCTTAGGGATAAATATTTGTAAATTTGCATTATTAGAATCAACTTTTATTGAACTTATATCTGAATAAGCAAATCCAATTGCTTGCTCAATTGTGCTAACCTCAACAATTTTCATCCCTAATTTTTGAGGACCATACTCAAGCAAGTTAACTGTTTTCATTGAACCATTTTCTTCAATATCTGCAACAGCTTCTCCAGAAGGAATCAAAAATAATTTTACTCCAGCTTCTGCAGCAGCAACTGATTTAGGTCCTACTCCACCAACCATACCAATTGAACCATCAACATTTATTGTCCCGGTTAAAGCAACTACAGGATTAAGCGTCTTTTCAGAAAGCATTGAATAAGTTAACAGTGTCATTGCTGCACCTGCTGAAGGCCCATCAACTTCACTCGCATTTGCCCTAATATCAAAAATAATATCTTTGTCAGTTATTTGTATATTTGTAAGTTTTTTAGAAATTTGTATGGAAATATTCCCTGTTGTTTGAGTATCTTTTCCAACTAATGAATTAGAAGTAATAAAAGCTATTTTACCCGAGCCGGGAATTGTGTAAATATATAGCTCAGCAGCCATCCCTTTATTGTCTTCAGTAACCGCAAAAATTTTTATGTCACCATTCTGGAGAATTGCTAATGCAGGAGTGGTTAATAAAACTAAGAATAAAAAAATTAAGAATAACTGTGTAAAAAAAGTAAATCGCTTTGAATCAATCATTTTAATCAACTTTAATTCGAGTATATTAATTATTTAGGAGTTTATAATTCTTTTTGGAAGAAAAAATAGCTCAATAAAACAATAAAAAATACCAAAATATAGAAATAATATTTTTGGGCTATGGCGCAGAAACATCAATGCAAAAGTCTTTACCACACGTCGGTGAGCACGCTTTTCTGCGTCAGCCCGTCTACACAGTTCTGTGTAGAGACATTACTCTCTTGAAAACACACCCACTTTCACATGAATTTGTTTTCATGTATTATTGTGTCTTACCTTATATAAATACTTATCCAAAACTATGTCACTAGACAAAATTTTTTCCAAGAAAAATTAGACAGCTGTACAAAAAAACTCCTGCCAAAACAAACAAGAAAGATTTAATTACTTCTAAACCATCCTTTAATAATGCAAAAAAAAGCACTGATGAAACTAAAAGGACGTAAAACTAACACCCCCCAAAGAAACGCTCTAGCAGTTCGTTTAAAGGAAGCAAGAAGACTTGACAGAAATAGTCTTTCTCCCACACTAGAAAAGCCAGGCTATGGCGTAAGTTTTAACGCCCACGTTAATCAGCTGAGATATTACTATCAACGAGACTTTGTTGGAAGCATTGAGCACCATCGTCTTCAAAACCCCAAGAATTATCGCGTTCTTGAAGTAGGTTGTGGCGGAGGAAAAGCCGCAAATGAACTTAAGGGAAATATATTTAGAATAATTGGTGGAAAAATAAAAGTAACTGCGACAGGGACCCGCAGATTACCTGTTTGGGAACAATATGCAAAAAATGTTGATTTTCATGTAGCACATGCAGAAAACCTATCACACGTTTTTGCGCCGAACTCATTCAATTTTATTCACTCAAATCTCGGGATAGGAAATACAAAAAACCCAAAAAAAGCACTTTTTGAATGCCACAAACTTTTAAGAAAAAATGGAAGACTATTGTTTACCTCAGAAATACCTGTTGTAATACCAAGAAAGCTCTACAAAAAAATTGAAGTAAAAAGAGTTAAAATTAAAGTGTATGATCAATTTGAAGTTTTATTAAATGTTTATTACCTTGAAAAGATTTAATTCTGTTCTAAGCAGAACAAGCCCTCAAAAACTTTAATTTAAATTTTATTAAAAAATTAGTTTCGCAATAATTTAGTGCGATTTTACTCGCACTAAACTAGCGAACAAGCATCAATTGGTGAAAGCTGCTACTAGAATATTTCCTTTAATTAGGAATTTATCCGAATAGACTTCCAAGTCCAGCTGCTGCTTCTTCTTCTGTTTTCTTTTCTTCTTTCTTTTCTTCAACTACCGGTGCTGCGCCTGCTGCTGGTGCTGCTACTGCGGCAACTGCTGCTTTAGCTATAGCATCGTCTATATTTATGTTCTTTAGTGATGCCACCATTGCTTTTACTTTTGTTGCGTCAAATTCAACCTTAGCTGATTTTAACACACTTTCAACATTTCCTTCAGTCAACTCTTGCTTGTTTGAATGAAGCAACATTGCTGCGTATATATATTGCATACTTTCACCCTCAAATGTAAAATTATTGTGTAGGCACAACCGAAGCAATTTCTTTTTCAAGAGCATTTGCTTCTCTTTGTGCTTTAACAACAATTAATTCAACCGCTTTATCTTCGAATATTTCAGCATTCACTGCCAAGTTCATTGATTGTTGGTAAGCCAACACAAACTTATTGAACAATTCTTCTTCATCAACATCTAGCACATCTGCGGCGTAGAACGTATTATCATTTAAATCTAAAACACCAATTATACTCATCCCGATCTTGATTGGTTTAATATTTAATTTTCCTAAAACATCAGCAACTTCTTTCTTAATTGGTTCACCTTTCTTTGCAACAACTTTATCTTTTGAAATTGCAATTGTTGCACCAGCTACTTTTACTTCTAGGCCAGCGGCCTTAAGTGTTGATAATGCTGGTCCTGGAGGAAGACCTGTGTCCCCTGCTTGAACCAAAATATCAGCGTCTGCAACATCATTTTCTTTAGCTGCTGCACTACCCTTATTTTTCTTTACAAATGAAAATAATTCAAAAGGATTAATTTTTGAGAAAATTACTAAAACACTTTTTGCAATATAAGGATCAAGTTTCTTTGTATCAATTCCTGCTTCAACTAAAGCTCTTTGAACAACCCTTGTTTTTGAAACTCTTAACTCTGCTTTACCAGCTAATTTCTTTCTTAAAACAGAAACAATACTTGCAGGTAATTTGTCTAGTGTCGCTACCGCTACAAACTTAGATGTTTTAGCAAGTCCAGCTAATTCAATTCTTTTATTTGCTTTCCATTTCTTTGTGTGACTAGTCATTGAACATCACCTATTTTTACAGGAGCACTCATAGTCATTTTTATGTAAACATTCTTTATGTTCTGCTTTTTCTGTGGTAATGAGTTTAGAACTGCATCATAAACAGCAATCATATTTTCGGCAATATCTTCATCCTTCATCCCTTCTCTTCCAACTACGCAGTGAACAACAGGCATGAATTTTCCTTTTTTATTTGAAACAGTAATTTGTGTTTTAGCTTTAGCTAACGCTTCATCAAATGAAGAAACACTCAAAATTGGTTTGGGCATTTTTCCTTTAGGAGCTAATTGTTGTCCTAAGAATCTTGCAACTGTTAACATGCATGGACCTTCAGCGAATAATGCATCAAAAGTAAGTAATTCACCAACTTTTGCTCTATCTTTAGCCAAAGCTTCAATTTCTTTATCATCAATTACTCTGTCAACTTTCCCTTTAATAGAATCAATTAATTCATCAGATTTAGCAAAAACAGCAACTTTTCCAGATCCTTTTCCTGTTGGAACTGGTAAAACAACTTTAACATTAACTTGGTTAGTTGGCTTCTTCATGTCAAGCCCAGTAAAATTAACCATCATTTCTAATGATTGAGTAAATTTTCTTTTAACAGTAATTTCGTGCAATTTCTTAAGTGCATTAATTGCTTCGTCTTGTCTCATTCTAAACACCTTCCGCCGAAGCGGTAACTGCAATCCTTGCGGATTACAACGGCCTACTAATTAGGCTTATTTCTTAATTAAAAAGCGTCATGAAAGGTTTATAAAGCTTAGGGCAAAATCAGCCTCGTAAATTAATGTTTTTGGGGTTTTAGGAAATAGTCTGTAGAATAATATTGCTTTTCCCATAAAGCAAGCATCTTTAAACATTTCATAAATTGGTTTTGTGATGGGTAGTTTTATTGAAATTAATGATACTCTGCAAATTTCTATTGAGCAAGGATTTCCTAAAGAGCTTGATTATGAGAAACATAAAAAAATCCATTTTTAACCAAAGATTTCGAAGGAAGAGTATTTGAATTCAAAAACAAACCACGGATTAGAGTTTATCAGCAACCGCCAGTCAGAAACTTTCTTGCGCAAAACATTGACGGCAAGTGGCTCTATTGGGGGCAAATACATATTATTGAACTTAAGTATGATATGGTTAATCAAACAACTTCTGGTAAATTTAAAATAATCTACATTTATACTCCCCAAGAAATGCAGTACGCACACAAACTCATTGATAGAAATAAAGAAACAGATTTTCTAAAATTAATGTAATATATTAGATTTGAATTAGTTAATTTATTTCTTATTTTAGACATCCACCAACCCAACTTTTAATTTTTTTCTATCTTTTGTTAGCCCAAAAACAATAAAATTTGCCCCGCCCATAAAAATATATCCACCCAAATTTTTTTTCTGCATCTCTTCCCTTGGCTGTTCCCACGAATCAAAGGCTTTGCGTAGTTCAGACAAAGCTTGCTTTACCATATTAATATCAATTTCCGGATTGATCTTTAATAAGTCATGACAATACTTCCAATCAACAATAATTTCAGCCTCACTACTATATTGGGAAAGACTACTATGGCGTGGAGAGCCAATGTACAAGTAGTCATAAAGTGATTTTAGTGATGGCCGACGAAAATATCTTTGAGCCAACACAGGATATGTTGGTTTCATTGAATTAGAGTAAAGCTCTTCCACAGTAAGTTTGGGCAAACATTTTGGCACCAATAAATAATGGTCCGTTTGTTCCTTTCCCAATGTTGATTTTATTGGCACTAATTCAACAAATTTTAAATCCATTCTTTCCAAATGCTTAGCAAAATGCTTCGCAAACTCATGGTCTTGTGTCGATTTATAAATTACCCTTCGTTTTGTATCCAATAATACCTCAACGCTATCCCTAAATTCGTTAACTCGATTTTTGGGAAGCCCTCTTGTAAGCTCTCTAAAGTCTTTTCTTCTTCGGGTAGGATTTAAAACTAATGGCCTTTGACCCATACTAATTGGTTTTGGCCCTTTGTTCAAGTTCATAATTTTTCCATAAATATAATGGAGAACAACTTTTTAAATTTGCCCCCAAGCATTCATAATAAGCCATAAATCAACACAGAAAACAGGAAGCAAAAATATATGCTTTTATTTTATATTAAAGAAAAAGAATTTAAAAAAATAAGAGAACAACTGAATTATTCAAATTCAGCGTCCCATTTTCCAGTTCTAATTGCTTTTTGTGCGTCTCGTGCTTTCATTCCTTCGATAGTTATTCCCATTGAATCGCATGAACCAACAACGATTTTTGCACACTCTTTCATTGAAGTTGCATTTAATTTATCAAAATTAGTTTTTGCAATTCCAACTACTTGTTTTATTGATAAGTTTCCCATTACATCAATTTTTGGATTAGCTGCACCCTTAACTGCTTTTGCTTCTTTTTTGATTAAAGCACTCATTGGAGGTAACCCAACTTCTATTTCAAAAGTTTTGTTTTTGTTAATCTTAATTGTAACAGGAACTTTCATTCCGGATAATGCTGCTGTTTTTTCGTTTATTTGAGCAACAACTTCCCCAATATTTACCCCTGTTGGTCCTAGAGCTGGCCCTAGTGGAGCACCTGCGGAAGCTTTTCCTCCGTCAACCATTACTTTCAATTCACCCATTTTTTCACCTTTTTATTTTTTTGAAGCTTTTTCCTTTGCGTAACTATAAAATTTGCGCAACACTTGCGCAAAACATTTTACTAATAACCCAATTATTGAATTATTTTTATGTTCTCAGCTTTGATTGTGACAGGGATTTTTACTGCGGCTTCTAAGAGTTCAACAGTAACTTCTTCTTTAGCTTGGTTAACTCTTGTAACTTTAGCTTTTTCACCTTTGAATGGACCTGAAACAATTTCAACTTTTTGTCCTTCTTGGATAGATTTCATTAATGGCTTTGATTCTAGTAAACCTGAGAGTTCTTCAATATTAACTGCGCCTTTAACAATTCCTGATCCTTTTATGTGAGGTGTATCAGTTATTCCTCTTCTTAGGGTAATTTCATTATCAGCTTCAATTAAAATGTATCCTTTAAGTCCGGGCACAACCGCAATTGAATAAATATTCAAGTCTTCTTTTGCTATTTTAGAACTAAGTATATCAACAACTAATTGTTCTTGTCCTACTGTTGTTCTTATTGGAAAAATCATTTAATCACCTAAACACAAATTTTTTACGAGTATAATACTTTAAATTCAAAAATCATACTCTCTTCGCCCAGCTAAGTGCGGATTAATACAAATCAAAGCCTTTGAAACATTTAAAAACCTGCTCTTTGCTCTAAAAAAACAACTCCAAAAAAATAAGAAACATTTAAGTTAATTTCCGCGTTACAATCCATATGGAGAAAAAATTAATAAAAAAAGCTCTACAAGAATCTAATGCATCTTCGTTTCTCCCTATTTTTGCTAGCCCTGAAAAAATAATTGATGAAATTAAAGAACACATGGGTTTGCTTAAATGGAGCACAAAAAGAGTACTCATCCCTCTAGCAGTATTGTATATCATAATGGGATTTATTTTTCAAGAATACGTTTTAGGGTCACTCGCACTTGCAGCAATAGTTTTTCTTTACACCAATTTTTTGCCAGACCTAGATTCTTTTTTTGCGAATAAAAGCTCTATTGCCAAAAAAGCAACACAATTAGACAAAATTATTGCACTATGTTTCGCCCCAGTTTTAATTTATTATACCCTATCGAAAAAAAATCCACCCCTAAATCTTGGTTCAGATAAAGCATTTCATAATAAAAAAGCATTAATTGGCCTTACTATTTTCCTTTTTATTATAGGGATAATAATTTACATGTCACTCTTGAAAGCTTTCTTTTTAGCTTTGTTTGGGTTCCTAGGTTTTTTTACTCATCTTACAGTAGATGGTTTGACATTCAAAGCATTGAGTAGAAGATTGCAAACAAAAAAATAGGGAAATGAATATTTGTTTGCTATGCTTAATTTAATTAAATCCAAAAACCCTTTAATACCCGATTCCAGTTAGAGCAAAGAATAAATAAATAATATATCCAATTATCCCAACAGCAATTATTCCGAGGGCAACAATTAAAGCCATTCTTTTGTATTCTTCCATTGTGGGTTTTTTTGACACAAAAAATATTCTCTTTGCATCGCTTAGAAAATTTCCAACCATTTCAACAACATTCATTTTTTCACCATTCAGTATTACTAATTTAATTAAAACCAAAAATATAAATGCATGGTTTGGAAAAAAGTCCAAAACCAATGCTAAATTACCAAACTATTTTATGTAAACTCTATCCCTAAATCAATATTTTCAGGATCTTTTTTAGCGTTCTTTCCGCCTTCTAGATATGGGAATCTTCCGCCTGCAATTACAACCATTGCTTGGATATGATTCTTGGGCAATGATTCGTCAACCATTGCACCCCAAATTATGTGACTTGAAGAATGTATTTTTGTTGAAACTGTTTCAACAACAAGTTCTGCTTCTCTTAGAGTCATATCTGTTCCACCACAAACATTTACTAGCGCACGGTTTGCTCCAGAAATATCTACATCAAGTAATGGAGAAGTTAGTGCATTTTCAACTGCTTCTAATGCTCTTGATTCGCTTGATTCTCCGCGAGAGGATTCGCCTAAACCAATCATTGCTGCTCCGCCTCTTGAAAGAATTGTTCGTAAATCTGCAAAATCAAGGTTAATTAAACCTGGTTTTGTAATCATTTCTGCAATTCCTTTTACTGCATTTGTTAGTACTTCATCAGCAACTTTGAAAGCCGCATTAATTGGCAAATCAGGTGCGATTTCAAGTATCTTATCATTGGGTATTACAATTATTGTATCAGTGTGTTCTTGTAGTCTTTCTAAGCCTAGCATTGCGTTCTCCATTCTTTTCTTTCCTTCAACTGTAAATGGTAAAGTTACTACTGCAACTGTTAGGGCTTTACTTGCTTTTGCTATTTCTGCCGCAACTGGAGCTGAACCTGTTCCAGTTCCTCCGCCAAGTCCGCAAGTGATGAATACTAAGTCAACTCCTTTTAGAACTTCAGTTATTTCTTCAGAACTTTCTCTTGCAGCGCTTTCTCCAACTGATGGATCGCTTCCTGCCCCTAGGCCTCTAGTAAGTTTTCTTCCAATTAAAATTTTCTTTTCTGAGTTTGTTGTCAATAAATCTTGTGCATCAGTGTTAAGTGCAAGTGTTACAGCGCCTTCAATTCCAACTTCAGCCATTCTTTCAAGTGTATTACATCCTCCACCACCACAACCAATAACTAATATTCTAGCTTTGTTGTGCTCAAGCATTTCAAGTAATTCATTATCAGAATGAGTAGGGCTTTTTTTCTTCCCCTTTTCTTGTTTTTCTTGTTTCTTCATTTCATTTGGCACAATTTTTGGTTTTACAACCGCTTTCTGTGGAAAAACTGTTTTGTTCTTCATTTCAGCTTGTGCTCTTAAAATAGCGCTTCTAACTATGTGATCCATCAAACCCACCCATCCGTATGCAGATAAAGTATATTAATTGCTCAAATAAGTCTTTTAAAGGCTTTGCCAAAAAACAAATTCCGAGAATTATTATTATAATCCAAAATTATTTATCAAGGCAAGGCAACAAAAATAGATAAATTAAAAACAAATGAAACTATACTCAAAAAAAACAAAATAATCCCTATAATAAACATTTTTTTTGAATTATTATTAAAATTATTAAAACAATTTATTACCAAGAACACAATTAAAAGAATTGAAAGCACCATTAGCATTGTACTATTGATTGTTGCAAGGTCACTCTTCCCCATAAATGTTGCGGCGAATATACTTGCAAAAGGAGTGACTATCCCTAAGAACCCAAAAACAACAGTAAAAAATGAGCGCAATAAAGAATTCATAATTAATACCAAAACAATAACACAATTAAAATATATAAACCTGACTAGGGATAAAACCAAAACAAACATTCGTAAAAAAGTATTAAATACCCGAAAATCCTTACTGTAAGGTATGGATATTGTGAAAAAAGCGGTTAAAGATATTGTGAGTCTCAAAATTCAGGGGGCAAGTAATGTTAGAAAAAAAGCTGTTGAGGCATTACTACAGTCGGCTCACACAAGTAAAGCAAAAACAGAAAACGAATTTAGAACCGAATTTTTGAAAAATGCCAAAGCATTATTTGATTCTCGACCAACTGAACCCGAACTAAGAACCGCAATAAGAATTATTAAAAGAGGAATTTCAAAAAAAGACATGAGCATTAGTGAAATGAAAAAAGCAATTCACCTAATTATTGATAATTATGAAATTGATAGAAAAAATGCTATGGAAAAAATTGCTCAATATGGAGCAGAAATGATTAAACCCGATTCAACCATAATCACTTTGTGTCACTCAAGCACGGTTGTTAAAATGCTGATTAAAGCAAAGAAAAAAATCTCTAAGGTTTATTGCTGCGAAACAAGACCCCTCTACCAAGGAAGAATTACTGCTAGAGAACTTGCTAGCGCAGGAATTAATACTACGCTAATAGTTGATAACGCAGCATCAACTGTGCTAAAAGAATGTGATTATTTTTTTACAGGAACCGATGCTTTTCTTGCTGATGGGGATGTAATAAACAAAATCGGAACAAGTCAACTGAGTACTTTGTGTAAAAAATATGATGTAAAGCACTATGCGGTTACCTCAACTCACAAATTTGAACCCCAAACTTTTTTTGGAAAAGATGAACCAATTGAACATCGAAACCCAACAGAAATAATTACCAAAAAAGATAAAGATTACTCAAACAAAGTAAGTGTTCTTAATCCTGCATTTGATAGAACCGATTCAAACCAAGTCGAAGGAATTATTTGTGAGATTGGGATAATTACCCCACAAACACTCGCAGCAATGCTTTATGAGAAACTAGATCTTGGAAAACACGAAAAAGAATTCCTAAAGCTTTGAAAACCCCTACATTAAAAAGCTATAAAAAACATCTGCCCCTAAAAGTTAATTAATAACAAACAAAATAAGTGATATAAAAAAATTATTCAAGATGGTTTGATGAATACTGAAGAAAAACTAGCACTGGTAATGAGAAATACTCAAGAAATAATTACTCCTGAAGAACTCAAAAAACTTATTGAAACAAAAAAGAAACCTGTTGTTTATATTGGAACTGCTATTACTGGCAGACCACATATTGGTTATTTTGTTTGGGCTACA
>Ga0172379_10004920_pt1 | contig 19188 bp, 13 predicted proteins | sample GrowelOW334metaG_FD_119756 | JGI IMG/M metagenome (GOLD analysis project Ga0172379, IMG submission 119756) | Groundwater microbial communities from an aquifer near a municipal landfill in Southern Ontario, Canada - Groundwater well OW334 metaG | ecosystem: Environmental > Aquatic > Deep...
ATTCGATCAATCGGGGGAAAGGGCATGAAGAAAATATTTGCGGCATGCACGACCTTGCTGGGCTTGTGTGCGATCCTTGGCCTGACAAGCATAACGGCATCAGCGGCTGAAAAGGCCGAGTTCAGAGGTGCGGGACATTTCAGCGTTCCCGGATGGTTCAAGCACTCATTCCTTGACATGCCCGATGATGTCGCCGAAGCATCACGGAGCGGCAAACGGCTATTGCTCTATTTCGGGCAGGATGGCTGCCCATATTGCGCCGAACTGTTCAATACCAATTTCAGCCAGCCACACATCGTGGAATACACCCGCCGGCACTTCGATGCCATCGATTTGAATATCTGGGGAGATCGTGAAGTAACCGATTTTTCCGGCAACAAGCTGACGGAAAAAGAGCTCGCCGTGAAACTCCAGGTCTGGTTCACGCCCACCATACTGCTGATCGACGAAAAGGGCGAAGTCGTGCTGCGCATCAACGGATATTACCCGCCTCACCAGTTTCTCGCCGCGCTGAAGTATGTGGGTGAAAAGCAGGAACGGAAAATGTCGTTCCCTGAATACTACGCCGGGGTTGACCCGCCACCTTCGAAAGGCGTACTCAATCCAGAACCTTTCTTTTCCAAACCGCCCTACAACCTGGACAGGATTGCCTCCGCCAAACCACTGGCGGTATTTTTCGAACAGAAGGATTGTGCCGGTTGCGACCGGATGCACAGCAACATTCTGCACGACCCAGAGACGCTGAAGCTGCTCCGGAATTTCAACGTGATCCAGCTGGATCGCTGGGCCCATACCGCGGTGATCACCCCGGATGGGCGCCAAACCACGGCACGCGATTGGGCGAACCAACTCGGGATCGCTTACGTGCCAAGCGTGGTTGTGTTCAATGCCGGAAGAGAGGTGATACGGATCGATGCCTTCATGAAAAGCTTTCACTTCCAGTCAGTTCTGGACTATGTCTCCTCGGATGCTTACAAAAAACAGCCCAATCTGCAGCGTTTCATCCGCGGGCGAGCTGACGCGCTGCGCGAGCGGGGCGTCGCCGTGGATATCTGGAAGTGATCGATACAAAGCGGTTGGAGCACCTGATCCCGGACTCGCGTTTGCCTTCGTCACGCCTGGAACGGTCAGTTTTGAACTAACCGCTCATCAGGTCGAAGCTCATCCAGCTTTGCGATAAAACTCTCCAACTCCTTCGGCAATGGCGCTACCAGCCTCATCGCCTCCCCGGTCAGCGGATGCGCGAACGCGATGCTGTAGGCGTGCAGGAACATGCGCTTCAATCCCTGCTTCATCAACGCCTTGTTGCGCGCGAAGTCGCCGTACTTGTCGTCACCTGCGATCGGGAAGCCGAGGTGGGAGAGATGCACGCGGATCTGGTGGGTACGGCCGGTCTTGAGCTGCGCTTCGAGTAAAGAAAACTCCGGCCAGCTCTTCTGCAGCGCGAAGATGGTATGCGAGGCCTGGCCGTCTTCCCGCACCATCACGCGCTTCTCGCCTTGCGGCGTGTCGAACTTGTGCAGCGGCAATTTGACATGCTGCTTGGCGTTCTTCCATTGCCCCAGCACCAGCGCGAAATAACGCTTGTCGCTGTTGCCCTCGCGCATGATCTCGTGCATCGCGGTCAACGCGGAACGCTTCTTCGCCAGCAGCAGCACGCCGGAGGTCTCGCGGTCCAGCCGGTGCACCAGTTCGAGGAACTTGGCCTGCGGGCGCGCGCGGCGCATCTGCTCGATGACCCCGAAGCTGACCCCGCTGCCGCCGTGCACCGCCACGCCGGACGGTTTGTTCACCACCACCAGCGCGTCGTCCTCATAGATGATCGGGAATTCCACTGCCGGGATGTGCACCGCTTCGACTTCATGCTTTTCCGCGACGCGTATCGGCGGGATGCGCAGCAGGTCGCCCAGCTTCAGCCGGTAGGTCTGGTCGATGCGCTTCTTGTTCACCCGCACTTCGCCGCGCAGGATGCGGTAGACGTGGCTCTTGGGCACGCCTTTCAGGTGCTTGAACAGGAAATTGTCGATGCGCTGCGACTCGCCACTTTCGTCGATTGTCAGGAAAGTGACAGAATCTTTGCTTAAACCATTCATTTTGCTTATACTTCGCCGCTCGCGCGTTTTGGATTTGGGTAAGTTTGGGAATTTCTTCCCCGCCAAGGATCTTTTGGCACAAGCGACGGCACGATGTGCCGCCACCCTTCCAGCCGCAGCCCGGTTAATATCACTCACCGGTACCAGCAGTGATAGTAATTGATTTATGCGCTCAAAGCACCTGTGGATTTCCGTGAAGCAGCCCCCTGTTATTTTGAATAGGCGCTGCCTCACCCCTAAGGGACTTTTTGACACAGCCGGCAAAGCGGATGCAGCACCCCGCAGCCACTGATACAGAAGTCCCGGAGTACAATTTTTTAAGACCAGCTACCGACTAGAGAATTAATTTGACCAACCGTTTGCACAATACAAGAATCTTTGCACGATTGCTCACTGCTTGCTCATCTGGCACGCCTGAACGCGTGTAGCCTGGTCTTGCCCGTGTCAGAGCGCGGGAGACAATAAAATGAAACGCATGTTATTTAATGCGACACAACCGGAAGAACTCCGTGTCGCCATTGTGGACGGTCAGAAACTCATCGACCTCGACATTGAAACCGCCGGTAAGGAACAACGCAAGAGCAACATCTACAAAGCCGTCATCACCCGCCTCGAGCCCAGCCTCGAAGCCTGTTTCGTCGAATACGGCGGCAACCGTCACGGTTTCCTGCCCTTCAAGGAAGTAGCCCCCCAGTTTTACCAGCCCAACAGCGGCAACCGCCCCTCGATCAAGGAAGCCTTGCGCGAAGGCCAGGAATTGCTGGTGCAGGTGGAAAAGGACGAGCGCGGCAACAAGGGCGCGGCATTAACCACCTACATCAGCCTGGCCGGACGCTACATCGTGCTGATGCCGAACAATCCGAGCGGCGGCGGCGTATCGCGCCGCATCGAGGGCGAAGAACGCGACGAGTTGCGCCAGGTGCTGTCGCAGGTCGACGTGCCGCAGGGCATGAGCATCATCGCGCGCACCGCCGGTATCGGCCGCAACGAAGAAGAGCTGCAGTGGGACCTGGACTACCTCAAGCAATTGTGGGATGCGATCGAAAGCGCAGCCGAGTCTGAAAAGGCGCCGTCGCTGATCTACCTCGAAAGCAGCCTGGTCGTGCGCGCCATCCGCGACTACTTCAACCCCGAGATCAGCGAGATCCTGATCGACACCGAGGAAGTCTACCAGCAGGCGCTGGCGTTCATGAGCACGGTGATGCCGGGCAACGTGAACCGCATCAAGCGCTATGTGGACGACGTGCCGCTGTTCTCGCGTTTTCAGATCGAGCACCAGATCGAATCCGCGCATGCGCGCGAAGTGCGCCTGCCGTCCGGCGGCGTGATCGTGATCGACCATACCGAGGCGCTGACCGCCATCGACATCAACTCGGCGCGCGCCACCAAAGGCTCCGACATCGAGGCCACCGCACTCAACACCAACCTCGAGGCGGCGGAAGAGATCGCCCGCCAGCTGCGCTTGCGCGACCTGGGCGGCCTGATCGTGATCGACTTCATCGACATGGAAAGCACCCGCAACCAGCGCGACGTAGAGGACCGCCTGCGCGATTCGCTGCATTACGACCGCGCCCGCGTGCAGACTTCCAAGATCTCGCGCTTCGGCCTGCTGGAATTGTCGCGCCAGAGACTGGCGCCCAGCCTGGGCGAAAGCAACTACATGCCCTGCCCGCGTTGCAGCGGCATAGGCCACATCCGCGGCATCGAATCTTCCGCATTGCACATCCTGCGCATCATCCAGGAAGAAGCAATGAAGGAAAGCAGCGCGGCGATACACGTGCAAGTCCCGGTCGATGTCGCGACGTTCCTGCTGAACGAGAAACGCTCCGATATCCACCGCATCGAATCGCGCCTGAAAGTGGGCATCACGCTGATCCCCAACCCGCACCTGGAGACACCCAACTACAGCATCACCCGCCTGCGCATGGATGACATGAACAGCGACGTGTTGCAGGCCAGCTACAAGATGGTGGAAAAACCGGCCGAGGAAAAACCGCTGACCGCCGCACAGGAACAGCAAAAAGCCACGCGCGCGCAAGCCGTGGTGCAGGGCGTCACGCCGATGCAACCCGCGCCGATGAAAGCCGAAGTCGAAGCCGTCCAGCCTGGCCTGTTCGGCAAGATCGCTTCCTGGTTCAAGTCATTGAGCGAGGAAGAACAGCCCAAGGCCAAACCTGCCGCAAGCAGGCCGCGCAACGCGCCGCGTCCGGAACGCGGCGAACGCCCCGAAGGCGACAGCAAACGTCGCGGCCGTGGCCCGCGCGGTGACCGCAGCGAAGGCGGCGGTAATCGCGACCGCAACGAGCCGCGCGGCGGCCAGAAACCGGCGCCAGCCGAAGCCAAAGCGCAGGAACCTCGTCAACCCAGGGCTCCGCGTCCCCCGCGCGGTGCTGCAGAAGGCGCGCCGCAGCGCGGAGCGGCACCCGCAGTGAATGCAGTGGCCGAAGAAAAACCGGTGCTGGAAAGCCAGGTCGCCGTTGCAGCGCTGGAACAAGGCGCAGCCAACCCGCCGCGCGAAGGCGGACGCCGTCGCGGACGCCGCGGTGGCCGCAAGGAACGCGAGCACCGGGAAAATGCGGCGCAGAACGGCGCGGCTGCACCGGCAAATGGCGAACCCGTCAGCGCGCAGCAATCCTTCGCACAGATGGATACCGCGTCTATCAGCCCCGAGGCGATCAACCCCGAGCCAATCAACAAAGGACCGACGGAATATATCGCCTACCCGGATGGCTACGTCAAGCCAAGCGAATACATCGCGATGCCGACGAACTACGCACCGGGCCTGCCTGCGGTGATAGCGCCCAACCTGCCTGCAGTCTTGGCAGCGAGCCAGCCCGCAGTTGCGACACGGGCTCCGGCAGCGGCGAAGACTCCGGGCAACGGCCAGAGCCTGGTCCAGATCGAGACCGATCCGATCAAGCTGAATACCGTGGCAGAGGTCGCCGCGACCCCGGCGGAACGGAACGCACCGCGCCGCCGCCGCGAACGCCAGCATGAAGTGTATGTGGAGAATGAACCGCTGGTGCAGATCGAGACGCAACATACTCCGCAAGGATAATCCCGGTTTGCAAAAAACAAAGCCGCACGATGAAAGTCGTGCGGCTTTTTTATTGCAGCAGCGTGCCGCATCTGTAGGAGCGAGTCTTGCTCGCGATTATCTGTTTGATCGCGAGCAAGACTCGCTCCTGCAACACCGCGAAGCCTGCTCTCGCAAGATGCACTATGCGAAATGCCTCAGGCGTATCTCCTCCAGCAAACCCTGCGCCGCATCCTCCACCATATCCAGCACGCGCTCGAAACCATCCGCGCCGCCGTAATACGGATCGGGCACTTCGCGCTCGCTGTGATGGCGCGCATAGTCGAGGAACAACTGCGGCTGCGTGCCGCTGCCCGGCGGAGTGAGGCCATGCAGGATGGCGAGGTTGGCCATGTCCATCGCCAGCACATAATCGAACCGGCGAAAATCTTCCTCGCCCACCTGGCGGCCGCGCAGTGTGCTCATGTCATAACCGCGCTGCTGTGCCGCGCGTTGCGCGCGCGCATCCGGCTTGTCACCGACGTGATAATCATGCGTCCCGGCCGAATCGATCGATATGTGTTCGGCCAAACCCGCACTCTCGACATAGTGGCGAAACACCGCCTCAGCCGTGGGAGAGCGGCAGATGTTGCCCATGCAGATGAACAATATGCTTACGTTTTTTATATTTTCCATTAGAAGTATCGAGGATGTCCTGCCTATTAAATATTGGCGGATTCTAACGCGTTTCCCCCTTTATGAATCAGCCAGTTCAACTACTTGGCTCTGGGTCAGGAACTCGTTTGCCATAGGCGATAAATCAATCGGCTGAATACTGCGCTGAAGTTTCCATGACCGCCCCGGAAATCCGGCGATTGACATTCAGCTATACGCTTGAAGGAATGGTGTCCGTACCAGTTGTATTTTAACCGACTAACGCAGCAACCCCGTTTGACGGCTCGAACGTGACAAGCCAGTCCATGGTCTCTTCCCATGACATCGGTCGGCTGAGATGATAGCCCTGAATCAGATCGCAACCCATCTGAGCCAGCAAGCTTTGGATTCCCGCGCTTTCCACGCCTTCTGCAATAACCTCAAGGTTCAGGTTATGGGCCAGCCCGATGGTGGAACGGACAATATTTGCATCCTGTTCGTTCGCCAGCATATCCTCGACGAATAATCGATCTATTTTCAATGTGTGTATAGGCAGCCGGCGCAGATAACCCAGCGAGGAAAAGCCCGTGCCAAAATCGTCAATCGACAGTTTCACGCCCAAAGCGGCAATGCGTTCCAAACGACAAGCGGCACCTTCCGGATCATGCATCAAGGCTGTCTCGGTAATTTCCAGTTCAAGATCACCCATCTGGGATCCATATTGTTCGAGCAATCCCTGAATCAGATCAGCACAACGATCATCCCGCAGATTGCGCGCCGAGATATTGACAGCAACCGTATAATTTTCGCCCACCGCCTTCCATTTTTGTTGTTGTTCCAAGGCTTGCTGCAAGACAAAGTGGGTGAGCGGAAAAATGACGTCACTGAGCTCTGCAAAAGGTATGAATTTTTCAGGGAAGATCAGGCCCATTGTCGGGTGCTGCCAGCGGACAAGGGCTTCAAAGCCGATTATCTTTTGTTTCCGCAGGTCGAATTTCGGTTGGTAGTGCAGCAGGAGTTGATTTTCCCTGACCGCATTTCCCAATTCAGCCATAATGGCCAGGCGCTCCGGGGAATGCTTGTCGGTTGCCACATCGTAGAATGCTATTCCCTGGCCAAGGAATTTTGCCTGGTACATCGCAACGTCGGCGGAACGCAATAGCGCATGGCTGTTGTCCCCGTTTTGCGGGTAGAGCGCTATTCCGATACTGGCATCGATCTCCAGCCGCATCGCATCGACTTCAAAGGGTTGCTTGATCAACATGCGAACCTCATTGGCAATATCACTTATCTCGTTCAAGCCCTCCTTGCTGGTTACAAAAATCGTGAATTCATCCCCGCCCAACCGGCTGACAAAGGCAGTCCTCTCGTCGAAATTTTCCTTAAGGAGATGACCGATAATCTTCAAGACTCTGTCGCCAGTATGATGGCCCAGGGTGTCGTTGATTTCCTTGAATCGATCCAGGTCGATAATCATCAGGGCATGATGTCCCGCACTTTCCCCATGATGACCAAGGATACGTTCTATTTCCCTATGCAATGCATATCGGTTGAACAGACCTGTAAGGGAATCATGATGTGCCATATATTCCAGCTTGGCTTCAACTTCCTTGCGTTCGCTGACATCACGGACGGTCGCCAGCAGATGAGGTTTTCCACCGATCTCCACTGCGTTGAGGGTTACTTCGGCATCAAAGGGTATACCGTCATAGCGGCAGTGTTGCCAATCGAAAGTTGGCGATTCCCCATTAAAGGCCCCAGCGATTTTCTCCAGCGCTTTATCCTTCGACGCGCAGCCATCCGGCTGATATTCTGGAGAAAAGCGGTAAGGAGGTTCGCCCAGTATCTGTTCACGGGTACAGCCGAACATTTTGAGCGTCGCGGGATTGCAGTCGATAAAACGTTCGCCCGCCATCAAAAAAATGCTGTCGCCGGCACTTTCGAAGAGCGTGCGGTAGCGGGCATTCATGTCGCGCAGCCTGGACTGGGCTTGCTTGCTTTCGGACAGGTCGGCTGCGATCCCCATGAAGCCGGAGATCTCTCCGGTGCGGTCACGCAGCGTGGTCACGGATAGCAGCACGGGAAAACGGGAGCCATTCTTCCTGATGTAGGTCCATTCCCGTTCTTCTGCCTCGCCTAGCCTGGACTTTGCTACAAAAGCCTCAAAGTCGGGCAACATTGCCCTGCCCAATTCCCCGGACAACTCGGCAGCACGGCGGGTAACTTCGTCGGCATCGTGAAAGATGCAGGGGGTTTTCTTGCCTATCAGTTCCTCGGGTCGATATCCCAGCATACGTTGCGCCGCAGCGTTGAAGCTGACAATGGTTCCATTGGCATCGGTCGAGATGATGCTGTACTCTGCACTGTCCAGAAGCGTCTGTTGCCAGTCTGTCAGCTTGGCGACTTCATTTTCAGCCTTGTTCTGTTGCGTGGCCGAGCGGCGATACGCCCAAAGGCTGCCAAAGAAGTAGATAAACAACAGGGCGGTGGGAACAATGCTCCGTTCGAGCCAAAGTGCAAGGACTGAACTCCGGGAAGTAAAGGCAGCGGCATAAAGTCCATATTCTTCCAGCCGCTCATAGGCCACATAGAAATACCCCTGGCGTCGCGAGAAGTACATCGAAGTAAAGCCGCTGCTTTCTGAAAGCGTCTTGACCTGCTTTAATGTTTCAGATGCAACCGGCGTTCCGTAGGTCTGTTCCATTGTCCATTGCGACTTGGGATATAAGTGCTGCAGATAACCGTCATCGCGCAACAGGGCAGTTTCCACTGTACGCGGCAAGGTCATATTCCCCCATGGGTCGGATCCTTGGTCGAGCGGATAACCCGCAGTCATGACTGCAACGATATTTCCCTTTGAGTCGTGAATCGGAACACGAATCGGGCTGACCCACCGTTCCAGTGCCTTCATGAAATACGGCCTGCCAATTTGAATCTGATCCTTGGCAATACAATCGAGGAAACTATCGCGGGACTCAGGCATTTTGGCCAGATTGAGCAGGGCAGCACTGTTTGTCACGCTGCTGACCAACACCAACTGTCCATCCGGCCGAGCCAAGCCGAATCCGGCAAATTCTGGATCAATTGCTTGCATGTGCTCTATGAGGTTGCGGCCATTTTCGGGGTGTTGCAGGGCGCCACGAGCAACCAGTTCGCCGCCGAAACCGAGCAGTACCAGTTCATGGGTTTTCATTGCCGAGCGCGCGCCCTGAACCATCATGCTGTTGATATGGGTCAGACTTGCGCGCGTATCATTGATGACCTCCCGCCAATTCTGAATGAGGGCGGCAAAATACGCTGCTAACGAAAGTGAAATGAAGACAATAAAGAGACGGCGCAATGCTTGGGGGTGCCCGGCGCTTTCGCGCGTGCCGGACGGGGCGATAACATCGTTCGTCCTCACCGGATTACGCTTCCCAGCGCAATTTGCTATGTGCTGCTTCATTGAATGAACCCCACTTGAATCTGACGGCTAAGCCGCCAGTTCCTCCACAGTCTCGACCAACTCCATATCCCTGCTGCTCATCAATTTCTCGATGTCCGCCAGGATGATCATGCGCTTGTCAACGGCACCCAGGCCCTGCAGGTATTCGGTATCCAGGCCCGAGCCGAATTCCGGTGCCGGCTTGATCTGATCCGGTTTCAGCGTGATCACGTCAGAAACGCCATCCACCACCATGCCCACCACGCGGTTCGCGATGTTGAGGATGATGACGACGGTGGTCTCGTCGTAGGTCACACTGCCCAGTCTGAATTTGATGCGCATGTCCACGATAGGCACGATGATGCCGCGCAGGTTGATCACGCCCTTGATAAACTCCGGGGAGTTCGCAATGGTGGTCACCGTCTCATATCCCCTGATTTCCTGCACCTTGAGAATATCGATACCATATTCCTCTTTGCCCAGCGTGAAGGTCAGTAACTCGCGGCTTTCGCCAGCGGCACTTTGTTCCTGAATGGTTTGCATGTCGGTTTCCTTAGTTATGGTGAAAATGGCAACCCGTTTTTCCCGCACGGGCTTCCCATTCGTTAAAACTCACTCCAGGTTCCGTCTTTGAGTTGTTCGTCGTTGCCGGACAGCCGGGTCTTGTCGGCCAGATGGCGTCCCTTCTTGAACGGCACGGCCGCAACATGAGGTGTGGCAGCCTGCCTGCCGATGGCACGCTGGGCCGGTTTCGCCGCAACACGCGATGTGTCCTTGCCGGCTTCCAGCGTGAACACGCTCACCGCATGCGCCAGGCCTTCTGCCTGGGTCCGCATCGATTCTGCAGCAGCAGCGGCTTCTTCGACCAGCGCGGCATTCTGTTGCGTCACTTCGTCCATCTGGATCAGCGCCTGGTTCACCTGTTCGATACCCGAGCTTTGCTCGTTGGACGCCGCTGCTATCTCGGCCATGATGTCGGTGACGCGTTTGACTGCCTGAACGATCTCGTTCATGGTCGCCCCGGCCTGGTCCACTTGTTTGGAACCGGCATCGACTTTGTCTACCGAATCGCCGATCAGGGTCTTGATCTCTTTCGATGCGGCGGCCGATCGTTGTGCCAGATTTCGCACCTCACTCGCCACCACCGCGAAGCCGCGGCCTTGTTCGCCGGCACGCGCCGCCTCCACGGCAGCGTTCAACGCCAGGATGTTGGTCTGGAACGCGATGCCCTCGATCACGCTGATGATGTCGACGATCTTCTTCGAGCTGGTGCTGATCGAAGCCATCGTGTTTACCACTTCGCCCACTACCAAACCGCCCTTGACCGCGATGTCCGAGGCATTCACCGCCAATTGGTTGGCCTGCTTGGCGTTCTCGGCGTTCTGGCGCACCGTCGAGGTCAGTTCTTCCATGCTGCTTGCTGTCTCTTCCAGGCTGGAGGCCTGTTCTTCGGTGCGCTGCGACAGGTCGGCGTTGCCCTGGGCAATCTCCTGTGATGCGGTGTTGATGGAGTCGGTGGTGGTGCGGACTTCCCCGACAATGCTGCCCAGGCTCGTGTTCATCACTTTCAACGCCTTTAACAGGTCGCCAACTTCATCCTGTGATGATATGTCGATTTGCCGTGTAAGATCGCCCTCGGATACCGCAGTCGCAACTTCTACAGCACGATGCAAATTTCTGAGGATGGAACGGATGATCCACCACCCCAACACCGCTGAAAGCATGGCGGCAAGGGCTGTCAGTACGATCAGGAAATTTCGCGATTCATCGTAACTCGCCCGGGAAGCCTCCCCGCCCTGTTTCATCAATTCACCCTGATATGCGATCAAGTCATTGATGGCACTGAGGTAAGCGACGTTGATCGGGCGTAATTCGTTGATCAAATATGTTGTTGCCGCTGCCCCGTCGCTATTGCTCAGCTCGATCAGCTTATCCATGCTAAGGTCGAATTGCTGGCGACGCTCCTTGATTTTGCCGATCAGATTCTTTCCCTGGCCTGTATCAGTTTCAGATTCAAGCTTTGCGATGAGTTCATTGGTGACCTTTTGTGTATCGTGGATTTGGCCTATCTCGGTATTGATCATCTCGGTATCAACGAACAGCAGAGTATTGCGTATCCCTGTAGACATAAGGTTGACCTTATTGATTATGTTCCGCGCCATCTCCGATTTTGGATAAAGGTCGACGACAATCTTGTCCGTGTTGTGATTCATCAACCCCATACGCGCATAAGACAAAATGCTGATGGACAGGGTGATTAACAATACCACCGAGAACGCCATGGTCAGACGGGCGCCAATTTTCATATTATTGAACATCGTATTTCTCCTTTGCCACACAGTGTGGGTGGCACCTAATAATGCGGCGCACCCTGTTTGATTCGTCAGGACTATTTCATCTGGTCGGTACGTACCCCGACAGTTAGCGTGCCTATTGCCTTGCCATCGCTCATGACCGGCACCGATACCTGGGAAATTACTTCACCAGTGCTTTTGTCCTTTTGTGGACGGGCGATATAAACATCCCCCTTGCCGTTGGCGTAGGCATTGGTGAACTTGGGTTCATCACCCTGCCAATAGTCAGATGTCATGCCGGTCAGGGCCACATTCGCACCCTGATCGTCGGTGAGGATGAATTCAACCATGTACGAATTGGATTTTTCAATCTTGGCCAATTCCTTCGCAGCTGCGTTAGAGGCGAAGGATTTCATGAACTCGGTCAATTCTTTCTTTGCACCCGTCACATCCATCCATGACTTGTCTATTTCCTGGATCTTGGCCAGCGTTTCAGCTTTTGCGTTTTGTGCTTTCACTGCCTTGACTACCACGGGGTTGGCCGCCGCCTTCACAATTTCAGGAACCACATCCCTGACTTCCTTGGCAAACACCGATCCGGCAAACAATGAACCTGCCAGAATACTTGTGATAAAAAATGCATTTTTCATGATCTACTCCTTATAGATTTATTTACTCAAGTTAATAACTGCTTCCATAGGCTTACATTTACAACAAACAACCAATTACACATTGCCATTAACAACCCTCAACCATGCCTTCAACATTAGCTGCTTGCAGTTTCACGTCCGATTCGCCGGGCATACACGGAAACTGCATTCATCCGCGCTATTCGAATTCGTGTTCACGCAAGCCCGGTTCCTGATGCGGTGTACCATCGGCCAAGCAGTAAAGCAGACTACTCAGCAATTCGATGTCCCGCGTCTTATCCAGGAAATAATCGGCTCCCGAGTCCATGCATTTTTTCCGGTACTGCGAATAGATCTTGTTGGTCATCACTATCACCTTGATCGGTATCGGCTGCATCTTGATCCGGCGCAACATGTCCAGGCTATCTCTGACAGACGAAGATCCCAGAATCACTACATCGGGGGTCATGGTGCAGATGCTCCGTACGGTTTCTTCCTCGTTATCCGGCTTTCCCACAAGCTCGACACATGAAATACGCCTCAGCATGTCGCACATACGTTCGCGAATCACGGATGAATCTTCGATAACTAAGACTTTCATCAACTGGTCGCGCCGAGTTGGTTAATCACGGACGGAATGATGCTGACATACGGCCACAAAAAAAATCAGACACGGCTGATTTTCGTGTGGGAATATAGGGGGGAAGAGTAGGAGGTGTCCTACACCGGGATACGGGACCGTCCCGCCGTTTCCGGCTTATAGGACAGTAAATCAGGGTGTTGCCGGGAGAGTTACTTCGCTATTCCATTTTCTATCGCATAGTGGATCATATCCGCCACAGTCGTGAGGCTAAGCTTTTGCATGATGCGCGTCTTGTGCGTGCTGACGGTTTTGACGCTGATGTTGAGGCGGTTGGCGATTTCGGTGATGCCGCCGCCGGCGATGATCAGTTCGAACACTTGGAATTCGCGGTCGGACAACAGGGTGTGCGGGGGAGCATCACCGGTTTTGTGCAGCGAGCCCAGTGCCATACTTTCGGCAGTTTTTTGGCTGATGAAAGTACCTCCCGACGCCACCTTGCGGATCGCCGACACCAGCAAGGCGGGGGCGCTGTCCTTGGACAGGTAGCCGGATGCGCCCGCTCTCAGGCTACGCGCGGCATACTGTTCTTCCGTGTTCATGCTGAGCACCAAGATGGGCAGCCCAGGTTTCTCGGCCTTGACCAACCTGATCAAGTCGAGGCCGCTGCGTCCCGGCATGGACATGTCGAGCACCACCACGTGCCATTCCTGCTGCCGTATCTTGCACAGGACATCGTCGCCATCGCAAGCTTCCCCGCCCACGCGCATGTCGGCGCAGGCCGCGAGTATTTGCTTCAGCCCCTCGCGCATGATGGCATGGTCATCTGCGATCAGGATGTCGATGATCATTTTTTCGCCCGCGCGGTTGGGTGTTTTGGGATGAAGGTCTCGATCCGCACACCGGCCCCCGCTTCGTTGAATATATCCATCACCCCTTCCAGCATCCTAACTCTTTCGCGCATTCCCATCAAACCGTAGGTCTTCCTGTCGGGGACTTGGCTGTCTGGCAGCCCGCGCCCGTTGTCCTGCACGATCAGCAGAATCTGGCCTCCCATATCTTGCAGGCGGATGAAGACACGGCTCGCGCCGGAATGGCGCGCCACATTGGTCAGCGATTCCTGCACAATGCGGAACAGGGCCGTCGCGGCCTGGTCGTTGAGATCGAACTCCGTCATATTCATCACTAGATCGCAGTCGATACCGGTTTGCGCGGCAAATTTTTCCACATGGTGTTCGATCGCTGCGGCCAGCCCCAGGTCGTCCAGCATGCCGGGGCGCAGGTCTTCCGAGATACGCCGGACGGTGCTTACCGTGCGCTCGAGCACGGCCTGCATTGAGCGCAGCCGACCCTGGACTTCGTGCTGCTTGGCGTCGATGCGTTCATGCAGCCATCTCAAGTCGAAGTGCAGCGCTGTCATGGTCTGCCCCAACTCGTCGTGCAATTCGCGGGCAATACGCTTGCGCTCGTTTTCCAGCGCCGACTGTAAAAATCTGGACAGCTCCCGCAGTTCGTTCTGCGCTTGTTCACGCTGCGTGCTTTCGTCGATGAAATCAAGCGTAAATGAAATATCTTCCACCAGGCTGCCGAGCAGTTGGATCACATCATCGGTCAGCAATCCGGCATCGTGAAAATATAATGAGAATGCCCCGATAATCTGGCCCGACTGCGTCAGCGGATAAACGATGGAAGCGCGATAACCGCGTTTCAGCGCTTCGTCGCGCCATGGCGCCATGTGCGGATCGCTGGCAATGTCGTTGCAGGCGACATAGGCGCCGGACTTGGTCGCCATGCCAGTCGGCCCGTTCCCGCTAACGCCATCGAAAATGTTGATTTTCAACGTGTCGAGATAGCCTTCCACATGTCCTGCCTGCGTCACGGGAACAATATCTCCGCTTTCACGTTCGAGCAGGCCGATCCATGCCATGCGGATCAGGCCGGATTCTACGGCAATGCGGCAGGCCATCTCAAACAATTGCACGCGTTCACGGATATGGATGTTGGCCGAATTGACTTCGCTCAGCATTTTGTAAAGTTTGCCGATCCGCTCAATCGACTGTTGCATCTGGGCGCGTTCGGTAAAATCAATCAGAAACGCCGAACTGATAGGTCCATCACTAAAATCCATGCGTTTCGCGGTGACAACCAATGGGAACTGCGTGCCGTCTTTGCGCAGGCCGGTTGTTTCATATGTGGTTTCAGTCGGTAATCCCTCGGTGCGCCGCCTGATCCGATCCGCTACTTCGCCCCTGCATTGCGGTGCAATCTGATTAATTACGGGTTTTCCGCGTACCTCTGCGACATCGTTGTATCCAAACATTTTGAGATGTGCGGCATTCACGTCGACTGAATAACCATCGCGACTGAACGATATCGCAATAGGTGACTGCTCGACTATGGCGCGGAATCGCGCCTCGCTTTCCTTCAAAGACGCTTCGGATCGTTTACGCTCGGTGATATCGATCAGGAAAGTATAGGTCAATGGCCCATCACTCAACACCACGCGTTTCGCAGTAACAAGCAACGGGAACTGTGAGCCGTCCTTGCGCAGCCCGGTTGTTTCATATGAAGTTTCAACAGGTTCACCATGATTTCGCCGCTGGGCCCGATCTTTGACTTCGGCTCTGCATTGAGGCGCAACCTGATTGATCGCGGGTTGCCCGCGCACCTCTGCAATGTCTTCGTAGCCAAACATTTGCAGATAGACTTCATTTACGTCGACCGTAATACCATCGCGAGCGAATGCCATGCCAATGGGCGACTGTTCAATGATGGTGCGAAAACGTATCTCACTTTCGCGCAAGTTGTCATCTGACAGTTTACGCTCGGTTATGTCCTCATGCATCAGGATCACATCGACGATCTTCCCCGTCTCATCCTTGATGGGATAAATATGGCCCTGCACCCAACGGTCACGGACCGGGCCGGGCGCTACCGGATTGTCGGCAGGGTTGTACATGACTGGCGAGATCTCCACTGCTTCCCCGGCGAAACCTTTTTCGATGTAAGGCATGACACCTTTGTCGATGAGTTGCTTGTCGCGCAAGATGCTATAGTTGCCAATCTCCTCCAGCCTCATACCCCAAAGTTTTTCCCAAGCCGGGTTGACCAGCCGCGTGTATCCGTCCGGCGCCAGCAACTGGATGCTGAATGGCGCTTGCTCGACCAGCGAACGGAAGCGGCGTTCGGAATCTCGCAGCCGCTTCTGCATTTTGTGGGTCAGCGCCACACTCATAACGATTGCCATCAATAGGATGCCGATCGGGCCGAGTTCGATGAAATCAACGGCCGATAGCCGTGCAAGAAGTCCCTCGCTCGCACTGAGCAGGAACAGCACAACGGCGATCAACATCCACAAGTCCGTTTGCCTGCGGTGGCGATGGTACATGCGGCCCAAGGCGTAGAGCGCTCGGCCGAATGTCACCAGCATCGCGGCAAAGGTAATGTAAATCCATGGACCTTTGTGGCCGACTCCGCGGGTGACCGCCTCTCCCCAAGGCAGGATCAGTACACGAATCCCGTCGACATGGCTGTACTGCAGACTATAGGGCTGCATCAGATTGACCACGAACAGCATAACGAGCACCAAGCTCATTCCGGCAAGCCAAGGACCGGGGGGTGTCTCGGAGTACAGGGCGACAAACCAGGTGAACAAGAGGAGAAACAGGAGCGCGCTGGCAATATCCCACTTGAGCGCCCTGACAAACTCGATAGTATCGGTCGCCTGCAAGGTCTGAACGTGGAAAATGGCGAACGGCACTGCGCACAGACACATGCAGGCAAACAACATCTGCACGCGCTGGCGCGGCGGGCTTAGGGCGATAGTAAGGTGATGGGCCATAGCGTAAGCCATGATGCCAGCCAACAAATACAAACCCGGGATGACAATCTTCATTATCGGCCTCTCGCACGATACAGATTTTGAGTTGAGTATACCGAAAATTCCCAAATGGGCGTTTTCTACCACTTGAACTGGTAATACCGTTTCCGGAGAAATTACTACAAGTGAATTTTCTCCATTTGATCATTCGTGAAAATCTGCCTTGGTACGAACAAGATATCTTCAGTGGTTTGGAAGCGTATTTGATGATGAATCCGAAATATTCGGGATTCACTGGGCTTGTTGTGACCGCGCCGCAGCAGTGAAATATTACTTGACCAATTAACTCGGGTAAATTAACATCCGCCCCATTCAACAATCAGGAGTAGTACCCATGGAAATACCTACACGCGACGGCGACGGCTATCTGGCGAGCATGAGTGACTGGACACCGGAGATCGCGAAAGCAATGGCCGAGGCCGACGGCTACGAATTGAACGATGAAAAATGGGCGCAAATCATGAAAGCCCGCGAGTTCTACGAAGAGTTCGGCTCCGTGCCGCCGATCCGCAAATTCGCCAAATACATCGATCAGGACCAGAAGGAAGTGTTCGAGCTGTGGATGACCGGCCCGATGAAGCCCATCACCAAATACGGCGGCCTGCCCAAACCGACCGGCTGCGTCTGACCCGCAATACGAATACCGCTTCGTCTTGTTTATGTTCGTCATGTTTATGTAGGAGCGGCTTCAGCCGCGATGTATTCCGGTTTCGCGGCTGAAGCCGCTCCTGCAGCCACTCCCACATCTCACCATGCACAAACTCGACCAACTGAATTTCGAAAACACCTTCGCCCGCCTGCCGGATAGTTTTCACAGCCGGCTGCATCCCACGCCGCTGCCCGAACCCTACCTGGTCAGCTTCAATGCGAACGCCGCGCGCCTGATCGACCTCGACAGCGCGGAGATATCGCGCGCCGATTTCGCCGAACACTTCACAGGCAACCGCCTGCTGCCGGGTGCCGAGCCGCTGTCCATGCTCTATGCCGGCCACCAGTTCGGCCACTTCGTGCCGCAGCTGGGCGACGGGCGCGCGATCCTGCTCGGCGAGATACGCAACCGCGCCGGGGAGCTCTGGGATGTGCAGCTCAAGGGCGCAGGCATCACGCCCTATTCGCGCCAGGGCGACGGTCGCGCCGTGCTGCGCTCCAGCATCCGCGAATACCTGTGTTCGGAAGCCATGCACGGGCTGGGCATCCCGACCAGCCGCGCCTTGTGCATCACCGGCAGCGATGAGGAAGTGTATCGCGAGCGCATCGAGACCGCCGCCGTGCTCACCCGCCTCGCGCCTTCGCATGTGCGCTTCGGTTCGTTCGAGGTGTTCTTCCATCGCGGCCAGCACCAGCAGACCGCCGAGCTCGCCGATTACGTCATCGCCAGGCATTTCCCCCATCTGGAAGATGATGAAGACAAGTACCAATTGTTTCTGCACGAAGTCACCCGGCGCACCGCCAGGCTGATGGCGCAATGGCAGGCGGCCGGCTTCGCGCATGGCGTGATGAACACCGACAACATGTCGATACTCGGGCTGACCTTCGACTACGGCCCGTTCGGCTTCATGGAAAGCTACGACCCCGGCTATATCTGCAACCACTCGGATCCCAAAGGTCGTTACGCCTTCGATCAGCAGCCGCAAGTCGGCCTGTGGAACCTCACCCGCCTGGTCAATGCCTTGTCTCCGCTGATAACCAGGGAGTCTGCCGAAGAAGCGTTGGAAAGCTACGCGCCTGCATTCTACGAACACTACACCGAATTGATGGGTGCAAAACTGGGACTCGGCAACGCCTCCCAGGACGATGTCCAACTGATCTCTGCGCTGCTGCAAATGATGCACGCCAGCCAGACCGATTACACCAATTTGTTCCGCAGCCTGGGGAATTTCGACTCGTCGGCGGATGCGACAAATGTGCTGTTGCGCGACCAGTTCATCGACCGCGAGGTATTCGATGCATGGGCAGCAGCCTGGCGCGCGCGCTTGCTGCACGAACCCGGCACGGACAGCGAACGCAAGGCGCGCATGGATGCGGTGAACCCCAAATACATCCTGCGCAATTACCTCGCGCAAAATGCGATCGAACGGGCCGAGAAGCATCGCGATTATTCCGAGATTGACCGCCTGCTGGTGTTGCTGGCCAAACCGTTCGACGAACAGCCGGAGATGGAGAGCTACGCCGCCGCATCGCCGGATTGGGCGCGGCAGATCGAGGTGAGCTGCTCGTCTTGAGCATTGCATAGTAGGGGCGCGATGAATCGCGCCCCTACCGCATAATTTAGCCTCCCCTAGCCAGGCCGGCGCACGAATATCGCGGCGACTTCTTTCTTCTTTTTGCCGGCAGGCTGCTCCGGTTGTTGGGCAGGCGTGGCGGCGCTGCTGGGTTCGTAAGGCTTGTCGAACCAGGGATCATGGGCTTTCTTCGGCGCAGCAGGACGCGAGTGGCTGCGCTCTGCATGTTCACCGCGCGGAGTGTGGCTGCGTTCTGCACGCTCACCGCGAGGGGCATGGCTGCGTTCATGATGTTCGCCGCGCGGCGCCCTGCCGGATCTTTCCGCGTGCGGCACGACCGCCTTTTCTTTTTCGATCTCGGTCTTGATCAGCTTCTCGATCTCCTTCAGGTATTTC
>Ga0172379_10004921_pt1 | contig 19187 bp, 16 predicted proteins | sample GrowelOW334metaG_FD_119756 | JGI IMG/M metagenome (GOLD analysis project Ga0172379, IMG submission 119756) | Groundwater microbial communities from an aquifer near a municipal landfill in Southern Ontario, Canada - Groundwater well OW334 metaG | ecosystem: Environmental > Aquatic > Deep...
ATCTCTTCGAAGGTGATGTTCTTGGTCTGCATTTTCTGGTAGATCGAATAGATCGATTTTGTTCTGCCACTGGCCGTGAAATCAAAATCTTCTTCGTACAGTTTAGCCTGAATCGGCTTGATGAAATCGTGCACGAGGTAACTGATCCGCTCCTCCTCACTGTGAAGGCTCAATTCGATCTGACGATAGGTTTCCGGGTCTTTGAATTTGAGACTGAGATCCTCCAGCTCACATTTGATGGCATAGAGTCCAAGCCGGTGGGCCAATGGGGCAAATATGTATAGTGTTTCGGAGGAGATTTTCATCTGTTTGTTGAGTGGCATCGAGTCGAGGGTCCGCATGTTGTGCAACCGGTCTGCCAATTTGATCAAAATGACCCTCACATCGTCCGAAAGGGTCATCAGCATTTTGCGAAAGTTGGTGGCTTGCCTGGAATCGTAGGTTCCCGACAATTTTGTTAGTCCATCCACCAGCATGGCAATCTTGGCGCCAAACATCTTCTCAATATCCTGAACAGTATAATCAGTATCCTCTACGACATCATGAAGGATAGCTGCTACCGCGGATTTGGTTCCCAACCCTATCTCGCTAACGACGATTTTTGCGACGGAAAGCGGGTGCACTATATATGGTTCTCCCGACCTGCGCCTGACTCCCATGTGGGCTGAAGATGCGAACTGAAAAGCCTTTTGGATCAATTGCACGTTTTCAGGTGTCAGCGGACGGGTAAAAGATTTTAGCAACTCTTCGAAAAGGTCTTCAATCTCCCTCTTTTCTATTTCTGTCTGCAAATCCATCTGTAACCAAAATGTTTTTTATTGGGCTCAATGAATTCTGAATGAAATCAACATCCAGACTTCACCGTTCTAAATTAACCTATTTTTTAGTATCTCGTTATCCAGTTTTTCAATCGTTTCAACCATTTTCCTCCAGGAAAAACGTCTCTTTTCGATACGGATGTTCGCCTTAAACTCTTCTTCCCGATCATGTTCCAGAAAATCAATAAGCGCTTCCGAGATTGCATCGGGATCCGGTTCTACCGAATAACCAACTTTCCCGTTAGGTACTGTTTCGCCCAATCCTCCTACATTGGTAACAAGAATTGGCTTTTCGAAATGGTAGGCAATCTGCGTGACACCACTCTGCGTGGCGCTTTTATAGGGTTGTACAACAAGGTCGGCTGCCCCAAAATAGGAAGGAACCATGCTATCAGCTATAAAATTTGTGTGCAGGATTACATGATCTTCCAATTGATATTCTTTGATAAGTTGATCATATTTCTGTGATGTTGTATAATATTCCCCGGCAACCAGCAGCCTGACCTTATGTTTTCGCAAAGCGGGATTGGCAAAAGCAGTCAGTAACCAGTCGAGACCTTTGTAATCGCGGATAAATCCGAAAAACAGCAGGTACTTGAAATCCGGGTCCAGGTTCAGGTTGGACAAGGCCTCCACCCGGGATACTGCCTTTCCAAAATTATCGTATAGCGGATGCGGCGTGTAAAGAACTGGTACCGACGGACATATCCTCTTCAGATCATCAAGAACTTTGTGCGATAGCGTGACAAATCCGTCGACACTTCTCACAAAATAGTTGGTCAGGTGCTTGTCGCCTATGCGCTTTTCATGAGGTACAATATTGTCAGCCAGCGAGATGACCCTGGTATGCTGATTTTTCTTCACTATACGGGCAATGGTTCCCAGCGCCGGTGCCATCATGGGAATCCAGAACCGCATGATCAGCAGATCGGGCGCCAGTTTCCTGATCTCCCTTCCTACCGAGATCCAGTTGAAAGGATTGACAGAATTGACCCTGATACGTATTTCCAGATCCGAAGGTGCGGGCTGATCAGAGTATTGAGATTTACCCGGGAATAAAAAATTGGGATATTGAAGTGAAAATGTATAGATGATCACCTTATGCCCTTCGGTGATAAGCGCCCTGGCCAGCCTTTCGTTAAACGTGGCAATACCGCCAGGCCGGAAAGGCCAGGTCGTTCCCAAAAGGATGATGCGTTTTTTTAATTCAGCCATACAAATGCAAATGTACCAATTTAACCAATAAATTCGTCGGGGCGCCCCTGACAAGGATATTGAACGATTATTGGTAAATGGAAAATATTTCCGTTCGAACGATTATCTTTGGGCAAAATAAGGATAAAATGGAAGACCGGCCTTTAATATTGATATCCAATGATGACGGAGTTTTTGCCAAAGGGCTGATCGAACTCATTGAAGTGATGAAACTCTTTGGCAACATCGTTGTGGTTGCCCCCGACTCCCCGCATTCCGGCATGTCTCATGCAATAACCGTTGAAAAGCCAATAAGAATCAATAAACTGCAGGAAGAGAAGGGACTGTCCATCTATTCTTGTTCCGGGACACCGGTTGATTGCGTCAAACTGGCCTGTAGTAAAATACTCAGCAAACTCCCAGATTTTGTGATTTCAGGGATCAATCATGGTGCCAATACCTCTATTTCAGTGCTCTATTCGGGAACGATGGGGGCTGCGATCGAAGGTTGTATCCATGGCATTCCCTCCATTGGATTTTCACTGGATGATTATACACAGGAGGCCGATTTCACAAAAGCCAAAAAAGTGGTGGCCCGCATATTCCAAAAAGTGGCCGAATTTGGTCTGCCTGATGGAATTTGCCTGAATGTGAACATTCCCAAAGGAGAGGTCAAAGGCATTAATTTCTCGCGCCAGACACGCGGAAAATGGATGGAAGAGTTCGAACAACGAACCGATCCGCATGGTCGTGAATACTACTGGATGACAGGCTATTTCAACGATGCCGAGAATGAGGCACGCGACACCGATACCTTTGCCCTGCTCAACGGATTTGTTTCCGTAGTTCCTGTGACGACTGATCTGACAGCCTATACCGCTTTTCACTTTATGCAAAAATGGAAATTCTGACCTTATGAGTGCAGCATACTTTGAACCCTCCGGAATGAACAAATTTTGGTTAGGCTTCCTGCTTGGTGTAGGTTTTCCTTTGGTCTCCTTTATGCTCTATTTTCTTTTCCGGTTCAGGGACCTGTCTTTTAGCGATTATTTGCTTATCCTGATTCAAACGGGAAAATATGTCCACGTCATCAGCTTGGCCGTCTTCTCAAATTTAATCCCGTTTATGTTTTTTGTCAGGACCAACAGGTTCAAATCGGGGAGGGGAGTGATGGCCATTACCATTCTATTTGTGATCTCTGTCTTTGTAATGAAATTCACTATGTAATTAGTTTGTAATCAACTATTAACGAGCCATAGGATGAAATATTTTATCATTGCCGGAGAGGCTTCCGGTGATCTGCACGCCTCCCACCTGATGGCAGGCATCAAAAAGAAAGATCCTGACGCGACTTTTTGGTTTCTGGGAGGTGATTTGATGGCCGAACAGGGGGGAGTCCTGCTTAAACACTACCGTGATATGGCTTTCATGGGCTTTTTCACGGTTTTAATGAACCTGAAGCAGATCTACATCAATTTTAAAATGGCAGAGGAAAAGCTCCTCGAATTCCAGCCTGATGTATTGATTCTTGTTGATTATCCCGGGTTCAATTTTAGAATGGCAAGATTTGCCAAGACGCACAATATCAGGACATTTTACTACATATCCCCTAAGATTTGGGCCTGGCGACCGGGTCGGGTAAAGTGGATATTAAATTATGTGGATGAACTGTTTACCATCTTTCCGTTTGAAAAAGGTTTTTATGACAAGTTCAACTACAAAATTCGTTACGTTGGAAATCCCACCATCGATGAGTTGGCAGTTCGCCCCAATATGGATCAGAGCTTCCAGCAATTTGTTGATGAAAATAGCCTGGAAAACAGGCCAATCGTTGCCCTGCTAGCGGGAAGCCGGAAACAGGAGATCAATCTGATATTGCCTGTTCTTACCGAGGTAGCCGATCTGTTTCCAGACTATCAGTTCGTTATAGCCGGGGCTCCTTCCTTGCCGCTCAGTTTGTACCAGCAGCACCTGAAGAACCGGAGGATTCCTGTTCTGTTCGGCAAAACATATGAACTTTTGCAGCAATCCAGGGCCGCGGTTGTCGCTTCCGGTACAGCAACGCTCGAAACCGCCGTGATCAACGTCCCGCAGGTGGTCTGTTACATCATGGAGTTGGGAAGGTTCACCTCACTACTAAAGAAAATCTTCCTGAACATCCAGTGGTTTTCGCTGGTCAACCTGGTGATGGACAAGGAGATTGTCAGGGAATTTTTCCAGGAAAACTGTAAGCCCGAAGCTGTGGCAGTCGAACTCAGGAAAATACTGGAAGATGACACCTACCGGGAGGAGATGCTGAAGAACTACAAGCTGATGCTGGCCAAACTGGGATCTCCGGGATGCGCGGAAAGGGCGGCGGAGGAGATGGTTACTATTCTATCCAATAGTTTATGTGCCGATGCATCTGTTAAAAACTAGCAAAAGAAAAAATGCTAAATTGGTAATTTTGCGATAAAAAGATAAGAAGTGGGCAAAATGCAGACTCACTAAACAACATTTTGCAAACAAGACCAACCGACACAAGATCAATCTTTGCATAATAACTGTTTTCATTCCAAATCTCAAAAATTGTTTGAAAAGATTTTGATTTTAAATACTGATTGTTTATATTTGTCATATTTGGGTCAAGTCAAATTTGATAAAATTTAAAAATGACAAGTTTTAGCGGCTTTATAAGAACAGAAAGAGAAAAACGAAGTTGGACTCAAACAGATTTTGGTGCAAAACTTGGGATTAATTCTACGGCAATAAGTCGTATTGAAAATGACAGCAAACAATTAAGTGCATCAAAACTACCTTTATTGGCGGATATATTTGAAATAAACCTACTTAAAATCAAAGAGTTATACTATGCAGACAAGTTTGCGCGGGAGGCCTATAAAAACAATTGTCCTGAAAATGTTTTTACTATAGCAGAAAAGGCGATTGCCTATTTAAAAACGAAGAATACAAAACAAAGTAAAATTGAGTTTTAATTGTCAACCATGCCATACAAGAAACTAATTAAATATCTGGGTTTTGTTCCAAAGGAGAATACCTCTGGGATTTATCAGAAAAAATATGCTGGTTGCAAAGATTATTACATTGAGGTTGATGCTGAAACTGAAAAAATCAATTATGGTACTTTAATAAATGCGGAAAGTAGCACCACCTTAAATTTTACACAAAACGAAAATTGGGTTGTGCTCGAATGCGTTAACCGTCTGTTAGAAAAAGGGTATCAACCCCAGAACATTGTTCTTGAGAAAACTTGGGCAACTGGGCATGGAACCAGTGGCAGACTTGATATTCTTGTAACCAGAAACGATGGCTCTTCTTATTTGATGATTGAATGCAAGGTATGGGGAACTGAATTTGACAAAGAACAAAAAAGGATAGATAAGGATGGTGGACAACTTTTTACCTATTTTCAACAAGACAAAAACGCTGATATTCTGATGCTTTATTCTTCAGATTTTGATAAGTCAGAAATAAGCTTTAAAAACCTGATAATTAAAATTGAAGAAGATTATCGTCAAACGGGAAATGTTAAGGATTTTTACGAACGGTGGAATAAGCTACCTAAAACCAACGGAATTTTTGAAAGTTGGGTAACTCCTTATGAATACCAAAGCAAAGCATTAACAAAAAAGGACTTAAAGGTCCTCAGGCAGGAAGATAGCAGTTTTATTTTCAATCGTTTTTTGGAAATATTGCGTCACAATGTAGTTTCTGATAAACCCAATGCTTTCAATAAAATATTCACGCTTTTCCTCTGTAAAATTGTTGATGAAAACAGGAACGATGATGAACAATTGCATTTCCAATGGATAGAAGGTGAAGATACCCACATCTCTTTTCAAAAACGGTTGACCGACCTTTACAACAGGGGAATGTTGGAACTTTTGGAAAAAACGGTTACAGATGTAAGTGACAGCGAATTCGACAAGCGTTTTAAACAGGTTGACGACAAATACAGAGAAGAGTTCAAAAATATTTTAACAGAAATACGTCTTAAAAAGAACAATGAGTTCGCTATTAAAGAGGTGTATGATGATGAATCGTTTTTAGACAATGCCAAAGTCGTAAAGGAAATTATTGAACTGTTACAGGTTTATCAATTGCGCTACAACTACCGACAACAGTTTTTGAGCGACTTCTTCGAATTGCTTTTGACCACAGGATTAAAACAGGAATCAGGGCAGTTTTTTACACCAGTTCCGGTGGCCCGCTTTATTTTAAGAAGTATCCCCACAATCGAAATTATTGAACGAAAATTGTTGGAAGGAAATAAGAATGACTTATTGCCAACAATTATTGACTATGCCGCTGGCAGTGGGCATTTTGTGACTGAATCGATGGAAGATATCCAAAAATACATTGATGGTATTAACGATGTTAGCAAGTATTCTCCTGAAACAAAGAAAACCATAAAAAGCTGGAAAGACGCCCAATTCGACTGGGCTGAAAAATATGTATATGCCATTGAAAAGGATTATCGGCTTGTAAAAACCGCAAAAGTAAGCTGTTATTTGCATGGCGATGGATTGGCTAAGGTTATTCATGGCGATGGCTTAGGCGATTTTGGCTCCAGCAAGGATTTCAAAGATTTACTAAAAACTGCCGATAGGACATATCAGCAAGACAATAAGCAATTCGACATTGTCGTCTCAAACCCACCTTATTCGGTATCAGCTTTTAAGGGCAATATGATGGATGAAGAAAAGGCAAACAATGCTTTTGATTTATATTCCAGATTGACAGACCAAAGCTGTGAAATTGAATGCCTGTTTATCGAAAGGACGAAACAATTGCTAAAAGATGGTGGGATTGCCGGCATCATCCTGCCAAGCAGCATTTTAAGCAATTCGGGTATCTATACACAATCGCGTGAAATCATTTTCAAATATTTTGAGATTATAGCAATTACCGAGTTGGGCAACAATACTTTTATGGCAACAGGCACCAACACGGTTATCCTGTTTGTGAGACGCAGAAACAATGCCGATTGGATAAATATTCGGGCATCGGTTGATAAGTTCGCTATAAATTTACAGGATGTTACCATTAATGGTATTGAAAATCCTGTAAGTAAGTATGTTACTCATGTTTGGGAAAATATTGGATTCGACGACTATCTCACCCTTATTCAGAAACAACCCAATGCTGCTATTAAAAAACACGAACTATTCAAAGAGTACGACAATAAAGTAAAAGCCAGAAACCAGCAGGAAAAACTGTACAGCATTGTTGCCATTGAACTGGAAAAGCTGTTTTACTTCATCTTGGCCTATCCTCAAAAGATTGTTTTGGTAAAATCGGGCGAAAAAGATGCCGAAAAGCAATTTCTGGGTTACGAATTTAGCAACCGCAGAGGCAGCGAAGGAATCCACCCGATACAACGAAGCAAAACAATTGATGAATGCACGAAGCTTTACGATGCCGTTTCATTTAATAATCCTGAAAAAGCAAGCACATACATTTATAAAAACTTCAAGGGCGAACATGATTTTGAAATTCATGGTGGTTTAAAGAACAATATAACCCAGCTTGGCTTGGTTGATATGCTTTCTTTTGATCGCGTTGACTTTGAAAAGACAATTTCGTTGGCGGTTAAAAAAAAAGTGATTATTAGGAGCAAATTTAACTCAGAAAAAATTGAAAATATCTTTCTCGAAGTCAAAAATGGAAAAAATGTAATTCAAATTGATTCCAAAGGACTATATAGAGTATCCAGAATTGAGTCTATTGCTGAAGCATTTTTTAATATTAATGCTACTAAATGGACAAACGACAATATATCAGAAAATGATTTTTTGAAAAAGGGCGATATATTAATGAGCCACATTAATAGTGTCGAACATTTGGGGAAAACGGCATACTTTAACATAGATGAAAAAATAGTGCATGGGGTTAATCTTTTAAGGTTTAGACCTGATAAATCAAAAGTAATTCCAAAATATATTTCTGAAATTTTTAAATTACAAGCGTTTATTGCCGAAGTGCAAAAATATGCCCAAAAAGCAGCTAATCAAGCTAGTTTAAACACTACAAATCTTAAAAATCTTAAAGTTCCACTGCCACCTATAGGCATCCAAGAAAAAATAGTTTCAGAAATTGAGATTTTAGAGAATCAGGAAGAAATTGCAAAGCAAGGAATTGAGAGCTTGAAAGAACAAATTTCGCAAGTAGTTGGTAACTATCCACATCAAGGCAAAGTATCTGATATCTGTTTAATTTCAGGTGAAAAGATTAATCCTCAGAATTTCACCGAAAGAGAATTCTTATATGTAGGGCTGGAACACATTGAAAGCAATACAGGGAAATTAGTGAGTCAAAACATTGAAAAAGGAGTTAGTATTTTGTCAACGAAAAACACATTCGTTCAAGGAGATGTTCTTTATGGGAAATTGCGTCCATACTTGAACAAAGTATTCATAGCCGAATCTGATGGTATTTGTTCAACCGATATTCTTGTTTTAAAATCGAAAAATGCTCTTTTACTAAAACATATTCTTCTTTCCCATATTTTTGTTGAGCAGACTTCTGCACTAATGAAAGGCTTGAGTTTGCCGAGAATCAAGGTAAATGATTTCTTGAAGATTAAAGTGCCAGTAATACATGAAAACGACCAAAAACAAATCGTTCAACAAATAGAAAATCTTGAAAATCAAATAAATGATTTACAAAAACATATCGATCTGATACCCCAACAGAAAGAACAGATTTTAAAGAAATATTTGGAGTAATGTCTACGCATTGCAGTTACATACCTTAGCAAGTCGAATATCCCAACCTACCAACAATACCTACCAAAGAGTATGTCTAACCCAACATATGATAGACAAGACATTGTAGTAAGTTTGGTTGATTAATAGTAAAACATATGTTAAGCCTTATAAAAAAAGAACTCCTTCAATTTTTCGGATCATTGATCGCCTACCTGATCCTGGCGGTCTTTGCGCTGATCACAGGACTGTTCCTCTGGTTCTTCGACGGAAGCATGAACATTCTTACGGGAGGTTATGCCTCCATCTCCTCCTTTTTTGATCTGGCGCCATGGTTGTACCTGTTCCTGATCCCGGCAATTACCATGCGGCTTTTTTCGGAAGAGGTGCGGAGCGGTACCATGGAACTGCTGCTGACAAGACCATTGACTGTTTTTCAATTGATTGTTGCTAAATTACTTGCAGCTTTTTTTGTTGTTTTTCTCACCCTTCTTTTGTCTCTCGTCTATTTCTACACGGTATACCAGCTTGGAAATCCTGTCGGTGTGGTGGATGTGGCCGCAACCTTTGGAAGTTACTGCGGACTGCTTTTACTAGCACTGATATTTCTGTCGGTTGGATTGTTCACCTCTTCACTCTCCGAAAATCAGATTGTGGCCTTCGTTCTGGCAGTTCTGCTCTCGTTTTTCCTCTTCTCAGGATTTGAACTCCTTTCAGACCTGACATTACAGACATCTTTATCTTCCTTCCTGCTTTCGCTGGGAATCTCCGCACATTATGAATCCGTCAGCAGGGGGATGATCGATAGCCGCGATCTTTTCTATTTTTTAACGGTTGCCGCTACCTTCCTGATTCTGACAGGCATCGCTTTGAACTGGAAACGAACTACAATTTCCTTGCTACGCCAGCTGAAGTTGCACCATTTGATTTTTATTATGGGGTTGTTGATCCTTGCCAACCTTCGGCTCTTTCGACTGGATTTTACCGCTGAAAAAAGATTCACACTTTCACCGTCATCCATCAGGGTACTCGAAAAAATAGACAAGCCATTGATGGCCGAAATTTATCTGGAGGGAGAGATGCCGGTCGGATTTCGCAGGCTTAAAACAGCCATTGTGGAGAAATTAACTGACCTGCAACAATACCGGAAAAATTCAATCTACATCCGGAAAGTAGATCCTTACAAAGAGGTCCCTTCCCAGGATAGAAAGGCCTATTTTGATCAGTTGTTTCAGCATGGGATTGTTCCTACTGATCTTAGGATCACGACAGAACAAGGCATTACTACCAAACTGGTATTCCCTACGGTAGTCTTGCATTATGGTGAAAGGTCTTTGGTGCTGAACCTGCTCAAATATGATCCGGCACAACCTGCCGTGGAGAATCTGAACCGTTCGATTGAGTTGCTTGAGTATGAGATCATGAACGCGATCAACACGCTCGCCCGGGATAAGCCGATCCACGTTGCCTTTCTTGAGGGTCATCAGGAAGCTGACTCTTTACAACTCCTCGATTTTTCTACTGCCTTATCTTCCGGTTTTGTCGTTTCCAGGGTAAACAGCAACATGCTGCTGACCAATCCCGACAGCATCAGGGTACTCATCGTGGCCAATCCACTTTCGAAATTTCCCGAACGTGACAAATTGATCCTGGACCAGTACCTGATGAAAGGCGGCAGGATGATCTGGCTCATCGACCCTGTCAAAGTGAGTCTGGACAGCCTCTCCGAAGGGATGACTACTTTGGCTCTTCCGGTTGATCTTAACCTCAGCGATCAGCTATATCATTATGGTGTCCGCCTGAACAATGACCTGATTCAGGATGCCGAATGTCTGCAAATACGGGTCAATACTGCACCGGTTGGAGCCTCGCCCCACTATTCATTGGCGCCATGGTATTTTTCACCATTGCTTCATCCATTGCAGTCGCATCCCATCGGAAAAAATGTCAATCCGGTCTCAGCCGAATTCATCAGTTCGATCGATACAGTAGGTGAGAATCCTGATATCCGCAAGATGATACTGCTAAGTTCATCTCCTTTTTCCCGAAAGAATGAAGCGCCGGTTCTGGTCAATCTCCGAATGATCGATGTGGTTCCATCCCGGAGTTTTTTCAACAAATCAAATCTGATTACCGGGATTTTGCTGGAAGGGAAGTTTAGCTCTGTTTTCAAAAATAGAATTATCGATATGCCCGATCTTCCGACAGGTTTTAAGGCGATTGTCGGGAGCAAGCCAACTCAGATGGCGGTTTTTTCGGATGGCGCACTCATCTCAAACAAGGTTAACCGTGCCACCAGTGAGCCTAAAACATCCCCGCTGGGATACGACCGTGTCTCGAAAATCACCTGGGGGAATCGCGATTTTTTTGTCAACCTGGTCCGGTACCTCAGCGATGATGCCTCCCTGATTGAACTACGTGGTAAATCATGGCAACTCAGACTTCTCGATAAGGTAAAAGTCAACACCCAAGGCAATTTTTACAAGTGGTTCAATCTGGTGCTTCCGCTGGTGCTCATTCTGATTTCAGGAATATTATTTACATGGAGAAGAAAGTGGTTGAACGAAAAACCAATTCTGAAAGCTGAAAAGTGAATGTGAAAAAAATGTTTATCGGAAAGAAAAATCGAGTGAATGTTTGTATATTCGTAACTTTGAGATTTGTCTCTGCGGTAAGGATCAAAAGCCTGGATTATACAGAGAAATAGCGTATTATCAACAGTAACTAATTTTATATAGAATGAAATTTGTCGTTTCAAGTACCGAGTTGCTGAAGCACCTCAACGCCATCAGCCGGGTGATCAGCAGCAAGAATACACTGCCTATACTGGATAATTTTTTGTTTCGGTTGGAAGGGAAATCCCTTTCTATAACAGCTTCAGACCTGGAAACAACCCTTATAACCACCATGGAGTTGGATCATTCAGAAAATGATGGTTTGCTAGCCCTGCCGGCAAAGATCCTTTTGGACACTTTGAAAGAGTTTCCTGAACAGCCGCTCTCCTTTCAGTTGGATGCGGATACAATGGGTATGAGCATTCTTTCGGCCAATGGAAAATTCGCCATTCCCGGACAAAACGGCGAGGAGTTTCCAAATCAGCCTACCCTAAATCCCGAACACTACACCATCAATGTTCCGCATGATGTCATGCTGAATGGGATCAATAAGACTCTTTTCGCTACCGCGGATGATGAACTCCGTCCGGTGATGAACGGAATCAATATTGAGATTTCGCCTGTCGAGATGACCTTTGTGGCATCTGATGCACACAAATTGGTCCGCTACAAACGCACCGACGCCAAATCAGACAATGAAGCATCCTTCATTCTGCCAAAGAAACCTGCATCCCTGCTCAAAAACCTACTTCCCAAAGAGGATTTTGATGTAGTTCTGGAGTTTGATGAAAAGAATGCTGTTTTCCAGTTAACTGGATTTAGGATGGTTTGCCGGTTGGTTGAAGGAAGATATCCCGCCTACAATTCGGTAATTCCGGTTAACAACCCCAATAAACTGGTGATCGATCGCGTTGAATTTTACAATACACTTCGCCGGGTTTCTGTTTTTGCCAACCAGGCCAGTAATTTGGTCCGTTTAAAATTAACCGCATCGGAACTGATCGTTTCCGCGCAGGATATCGACTTTGCCATTTCCGCTGTTGAAAAGATCAAATGTGATTTTGATGGTCAGGAGATGGAGATTGGCTTTAAATCGACTTTCCTGATTGAAATTCTCTCGAATCTAACCTCTACGGATGTGAAGATGATGCTTTCGGATCCCTCCCGTGCTGGTTTGTTACTGCCTGCTGAGCAGGAGTTTGAGCAGGAAGATGTGTTGATGCTGCTGATGCCAATGATGATAAACGCTTAATTTTACCATAAAAAATTGAAAAACCTGGCGGAAAACACCTGCCGGGTTTTTTTGTACCGAATACCAGCCACTATGAAGCTTAATTTAAATAATCCCCTTGTTTTTCTCGATTTGGAAACAACCGGGATCAATGTTGTGACGGACCGGATTGTGGAAGTTGCCTTTTTGAAAATTTTCCCGGATGGAAGAGAGGAGGAGATGTTGATGCTGATCAATCCAGGTATGCCCATTCCTCCACAATCTACCGCTATTCACGGCATATCGGATGAAGATGTAAAGGATGCCCCGTTTTTCAAAGAGGTGGCCAAAACCCTTGCGAAATTCATCGAAGGGTGCGATCTGGCCGGATTCAACTCCAATCGTTTTGATATCCCGCTGCTCACGGAAGAGTTTTTGCGGGCGGATGTAGATCTGGATCTCAAGCGAAGAAAATTTGTGGATGTCCAAACCATTTTTCACAGGATGGAAAAGCGGACCCTTGCTGCTGCGTATAAATTTTACCTCCAGAAAGAGCTCGAAAATGCCCACAGCGCCATGATTGATACGAAAGCAACCTACGAAGTTTTGATGGCTCAGCTTGAAAGATACGAAGGCGCCACCTTCGAGGATGGGGGCAAAGTTTCGGTCCCAATTGTTAATGAAATCAGCCAGCTTTCGGCCTTCTCCTCCTTCGACCGCAATGTCGATTATGCAGGACGAATTGTTTACGATGACCAGGGAGTAGAGTTCATTAATTTTGGAAAACACAAAGGGAAACCGGTTGAAAAAGTGCTGGCCGAAGAGCCCTCTTATTACAACTGGATGATGAACGGCGAGTTTCCTTTGTATACCAAGAAGGTTTTGGCAGGAATCAAACTTCGTGCGCTGAATAGAAAGTTATAAAGAAGTGCCTAAAGTATTTAAAGTGTCTAGAGTGCCTAAAGTTGGGAACTCTGTAAATTTGCTCTAAATCTTTTATCCGTGAGAACTTTAGGCACTTTAAATACTTTAGGCACTCTAGGCACTTGCATTAAATTGTACAACTTAACATCATATCGCCATGAAAATCATTTGCATCGGCCGTAATTACGTCAAGCATGCACAGGAACTAAACCATGACGTTCCGACAGAACCGGTTTTTTTTATGAAACCCGATTCCGCTCTTTGCCTCGACAACAAACCTTTTTTTCTGCCCGATTTTTCAAAAGAGATTCACCATGAAATTGAATTGGTGATCAAAATTAACCGGCTCGGGAAAAATATCGAAGCCAAATTTGCCCATCGCTATTACGACGAAATTGGTTTGGGCATCGATTTTACTGCAAGGGATCTGCAACGACAACTAATTGAAAAGGGACTGCCATGGGAGAAGGCCAAGGCTTTCGATTCTTCCGCTGTGCTTGGGAAATTCATCTCCAAAGAGGAGTTGGGCGATCTTGGGCACATCCTTTTTTCGCTCAAGAGGAACGGTGAAATTGTCCAATCCGGTGATTCACAACTCATGATATTCCCTTTTGACACCATCATTGAGCATGTTTCCAAATATGTCACCCTGAAAATAGGTGACCTGATCTACACAGGAACACCTGCCGGCGTTGGTCCGGTTGCCATCGACGACCGACTGGAAGGGTTCATCGGAGAAAAGAAGATGTTTGATATCCAGGTGAAGTAAGTCTTTGCGCTTTCTTTGCGTTTTTAACTTTGCGAACTTTGCGTGAAACATTATTTAGATGTTATTCACAATCCTGTGAATATTCGATTTCATCAATTCGCAGTTAAAATTTATCAGAAGAGCTAATTTTAGTCCTGATAGTTTTAAGTATGTAAGGGTTTGTGTATAGTGAACGGGAGCCAGTGCTTCTACCGATTTTACTTCAATAATTACACTGTTCTCGATGAGGAGATCAATCCGATATCCAACTTCCTGTTTTACATCCTTGTAAATAAATGGCATAGGTACTTGTTGCTTAACATCGAAGCCTTTCTTTCGCAATTCATAAGCCAAGGCATTCTCGTAAGCCGATTCGAGTAAGCCAGGTCCAATAGTCTTGTGTAGTTCAATTGCAGAGCCGATGATTTCGTAGGAAAGAGTATTCACTGTCATGTTGAATAAATTTTCACGCAAAGGGCGCAAAGTTAAAGACGCAAAGAAAACGCAAAGGTGTTAGATTTTAATTTGACCCCAAACCATCAGTATATCACCGATACAACGGAAATTGAGCGGGATATGCAGGGATCCTTCCTTTGAAGTAAAAGTTGCGGAAAAAACTCCCTCGTTGGTGGTTAAAAGTTGGGCGATACAGGCAATCTGGCTGGCAAAGTCGAAATCAGTAAAGGGCACCATTTTGAATACCGCCTCTTTCGCGCACCAGCGCAGCATAACATCCTTGTTGGAAAGTTGATCTCCAACCATGCAATCATTCAGCTCTTCAGTCGACAAAAATTTTCTGGCAGCCTTCGTTACATTTCGTGTAATTAATTCGATATCGATGCCTGGCTGCTCTTCAGGATGCAAATAGATTACGACACAATTGGAGGAGTGGGAGATAGAGATGTGTCCAGGTGTATTGACCAGGTGGGGCTTCCCGGCAGGGTCATAGCTTATTTTTGAATCGACTCCGGTCATTTTTTTAAGAAGCAAACGCACAGTCAGCCATTCTTTCTTGCGAAGATCATTTCGGAATGACTGATATCTTTCAAGTTCTTCTGTTTCAGGATTTAATGTTTCAAGCAATTGCTCTGCCGTTTCTTTTATCTCCCAAAAGCCAAGTAGACCATTCTCTATATGTTCGATAAACTTAATGGCCATGATATGTCGTCCATTCAGTTGTTTCTATCATTTTGATGACATCTGCAGACAAGAAACTGATAACCGGCTTTAAACTGTCATAATTTGGAATCTCTTTTATATACAAGGCACCTCTGATGAAGTTTTTGACACTATCGGTCAGATAGAATTGCATTGGTGAGGCTGCATTTCCCTTTAAAGTGTAAACGGTTCCGTACATTTTATGAGCAGAATGGATAAATATCTGCTCATCTATCGAACTGGCTTTTTGTTCGTGCTTGAATACCAGACTCCTCGATTCTTCAATAAGTTGGGATAAATTGTTGGAAACCTTTTTGTAGCTGATATGAATCTGAGCATGATTGCCTGGAATTTCGACCGTAATCCAATCCTTTTGTTCAGGATTTAATAAGTCGGGAGTGACAGTGGCGTAAGTCGGTATGCTGAAGTTGTAAGGGAACGGTCCATTGAGTGCCCGGTATGATTTCTCAGGGAAGGTTATCCGGTAAAATCCCCTTGGTTTTGGTGTTACCTCGTGTCTGCAGGAGGAGAACAAACTCGCAGTAGCAGAGAAACATAAATAGAAAAGGTAGAGGCGTGCAGTCATTGGTCTATCTGTTTTTTTCAGGCATCTTGTTGATCAGTACTTTGATCTCCTTGATTCTCCTGCGGTCCAAAGCCTCTATATGGAAAGTGAAATTCATGTAAAGTACTTTTTCGTGAAGTTCGGGAAACTCTCCCGTCAACTCAAGTATCAAGCCTGCCAGTGTATCGGCATCGCCTTTGACCTCTTCGAAAACATTGTCCTCACAGCCAACAACTTTATAAAAGTCATTCAGCAGCGTCTTACCATCAAATAAATATTCATTGGCCCCGAGTCGGGTATAGAATTTCTCTTCTACATCAAATTCATCTGAGATGTCGCCAACAATCTCTTCCAGAATATCTTCCAGTGTGACCAGGCCTGAAGTTCCGCCAAATTCATCTACCACCATGGCGAGATGTATCTTTGACTTCTGAAACTCTTCGAGGAGATCATCGATTTTTTTTGTTTCAGGAATAAAAAACGGAGCCCTTATCAAGGTTTGCCATTTGAAGGTAGCTCCTTTGGTTATATGGGGCAGTAGGTCTTTGATGTAGAGAACACCTTTTATCTGATCCAGGGTTCCCGCGTAAACAGGAATACGTGAATATCCGGCCGTACGAATGATTTCCAGTACTTCACTGAAATTGGAACTTAAATCTACAACCACCATGTCGAGCCGCGAGTGCATGATTTCACTGACACTTTTGGAGCCAAATTTAACAATGCCTTCCAAAATATCCTTGTCATCACTTAAATTTTCATGGTTGGACAGTTTCAATGCCTTGGAAATTTCGTCGATGGAGAGAACCCGTTTGTGTTTGCTCATTCGTTTGTTGACAAATGAGGTAGAGTGAATCAGAATATAATTAACGGGTTTGGTGATCTTGCCCAGAATATCAATGAACGGAGCGATTTTTAATGCGAAATTTTTCGGGTAATGTGCTGCATATACTTTTGGGATAATCTCTCCAAAAAGCAAGAGTAGAAAAGTGATGATAACAGTCTGGAAAATAAACTCGAAAGTTTTGGCATCGCCAAAACTTATCAACGAGTTGGAAATATGGGAAGCGAGCAATACAATGGCAATGTTGATAAAATTATTCCCCACCAGGATGGATGCCAACAGTTGCTCGGGATCGGAGAGAAGTTTTAATATCCGTTGTGCCGATCGTTTCTTGTTGGATTTAAGCAGCTCAACCTCTTTGGGTTCGAGCGAAAAAAGAGCTACCTCCGAACCTGAAACAAGGGCAGAGAGACCGAGAAGTATGATCAACACCAGAAGCCCTGAAAGGGCACTGATTGTAAAAGGCAAGAAATCAATGTTCCCAAACAAGGCTCCAACGGAAGTAACGAAGTTTGTTTCCAAATTAAGCAGTTAAAAGATCAAAATGGAAGGTCATCAGGTGTGTTCCCCTGCTCAGAGTAACCTGAGGTAGCCTGAGGTTCGTTAACGGCTTTTTTCGCTTCAGAAACCGGATGCTCGGGAGTGCTGTTGCTTCCGGCTTTCCGGTCGAGAAACCTCACTTCATCGGCATAAATCTCATAAGCAGTCTTTTTGACCCCGTCCGTGGTTTCATAAGTTCTGGAGCGAATACGACCCTCAATGTAGACCTGACTTCCTTTGCGGATAAATTTTTCGGCAAGGTTGGCCAGATTGCGCCAGCATACGATGTTGTGCCACTCTGTTTGTGTGACCTTTTCACCGGCTTTGTTGTTGTAGACCTCGGAGGTAGCCAAGGAGAAGGAAGCAACCGAAACGTTGCTGTCTAAATGCCGGACCTCAGGATCCTTTCCGACATTCCCGATTAAGATGACTTTGTTGACTGACATAGTTCTAAATATTTTATTGTATGTTGTAAGTTACTGAAAAATTTGGACAATTCAAAATCGATCAAAGATAAAAATTATTTGTGTCCGAATCGGATATTGTCTCAATGACCCATCTCCAGTAAAAAACTCTCAATAGGTTTGGGAACAGGATACTTTGAAATCTCCCCATGTTCCGCTACAATAAAATTACCCAAAATACTGTTTCTATCCAGTTTTACAGAGAAGAATCTGATATGCAAACGCTGGTGCGTCAGAAGGTGGATTCTTTCAGGATAAACTGATCCGATGTTTATGGTGGAGTTTTTGAACAGATCTTCCCATGCCTTGCTGCCCATCACCTCTTCCGGGGAGGTAGGGTCATTCGTTTCAATCAGTGGAAATTGGAACATATTCCGCCAAATATCCTTGTCGCCTCTCTTCTCCAGAAAAAGTTTGTTTTTGTGATAAAGGTAGATGTAGTTTAGGTAACGCTCCTTTTGTTTTATCTTTTTTGATTTAACAGGAAAGCTGTCAACACATTGATTCGCATAAGCATAACAATTTGTTCTGAGCGGACAGTTTGAGCAAAGTGGTTGTGCCGGCAGACATTGAATGGCACCCAATTCCATGAGTGCCTGGTTAGAATCTCCCGACCGCCCTGGATCCAGTATAAGTTGGGCCAAATGGCAGAACTCTTTTTTACCGGCAGTGGAATCAATGGGTGTAGAGATACCAAAAAGCCGCGAAAGAACCCGGTATACATTGCCATCAACAACGGCATAGGGAAGTCCAAAAGCAATGGATGCAATGGCTGCAGCCGTATAAGCTCCAATTCCTTTCAGTTTCTTGATAGAAATATAATCGGCCGGAAATACTCCGTTATAGGTGATTTGAATTGTTTTGGCAGCATGGTGCATATTCCTGGCACGGGAGTAGTAACCCAGTCCTTGCCATGCTTTTAATACCTCTTCTTCCGAAGCATTTGCCAGCGTCAATACATCCGGAAACAACCGAAGGAAATTATGGTAATATTCTGTTCCCTGCTGTATTCTTGTTTGCTGCAAAATCACCTCAGAAACCCAAATATGGTAGGGTTCTCGACTATCCCGCCATGGGAGATCCCTTTTAGCATGGTTGTACCAAACTGTCAACGCTTTACGATATCCCTCCATTTCGAATCAATTTTGTTAAAAAAACATCGAAAGAACAAAAAATATTGGCTAAGATGATAATAGTTAAATCAAAAGCTATATATTTGTGCACCGAAATTTGGGATAAAGTTAAATCAAAAATAAAGTTAAATCATTTAAAATTTTTTACAATGACTAAAGCAGATATCGTAAACGAGATTTCTAAAAGCACAGGTATTGAGAAACTTACTGTTCAAAAAGCAGTTGAAGCATTCATGGACACCGTATCAGGCTCATTGGCTGATGGTA
>Ga0172379_10004922_pt1 | contig 19185 bp, 25 predicted proteins | sample GrowelOW334metaG_FD_119756 | JGI IMG/M metagenome (GOLD analysis project Ga0172379, IMG submission 119756) | Groundwater microbial communities from an aquifer near a municipal landfill in Southern Ontario, Canada - Groundwater well OW334 metaG | ecosystem: Environmental > Aquatic > Deep...
CCCGACTTTGGGTTTGCCAACCAGCTCCCCCAGCCCTCCCTTGACCTCATTTACATTCTCTCCCCCAAATTTAACAATCACATCCTCGGCCAATATTCCCCCTTTTTCTGCCGGACTGTCTTTCACCACTTCGGAAACAAAAGCTCCCTGGGGCAAATCATTCATTACTGCCGTTTGCTTATCAACCATCTTATATTTCACTCCCAAGTACGCTCTCTCAAACTGACCCGTCTTATTAAAATTAACCAGCACTTCTTTAATCACATTTATCGGCAAGGCAAACCCCACTCCCTGCCCATCCCCTGCCACCGCAGTATTTACCCCGATTACGTTTCCTTTCATATCAAGCAAGGGGCCACCGGAATTTCCCGGATTGATGGCCGCATCGGTCTGGATCAGTCCATCGATCTTCTCCACCACTCCGGCAAAAATATCGGTAGCATGTATTCCTCTTCCCAGTCCGGAGATTACCCCCGTCGTCACGGTATTCCTAAACTCGCCCAAAGCCGTGCCGATAGCGATGGCTTTTTGTCCCACCTTTAGCTTATCGGAATCTCCCAAAACAAGCTCAACTATTTTCTTGCCCGGATTTTCGTTTGTGTCTATCTTCAAAATCGCCATATCGTTTACCTGATCTCTGTAAATGTTTTGCACTTTGTATTCCGTTCCCTCTACCGTAATTACTTTGTACTCCACTCCCCCCTGGCTCACCACATGTCTATTTGTCACTACCAAGCCGTTTTTGGCATCCACTACAAACCCTGACCCAATATCTTGCTGAAAATCCTCCCCCTTTTCTTGCTTCATTCCCCAGCTGTTCCAGTCAAAAAATACCCTATCCGGCCGAGTTCCTTTTACCGCTACAGTCACCACTGCCGGCCCGGCTTTCTCCAGCATAGTGCTAAGGTAATCATCCTCGCTCACTACCCTCGTCTCTCCCCCGTCACTCTCCGATCTCTGCACATATTTATCCAAAAATCCCCAGTTGTAGACCCTGTCCAGCACAGCTCCTCCCACGGAGCTACTGGCTACCAACAAGGCCACCAAAGCACCTAAGATAAAGTTTTTCATACAATTATATTTACCCGAATCCTCACTATTTTTCAACCCCCACCCAAAAAACAGGTATAATATGGGTCACCAAGTACCTTAATATCTCCATTCCACAAAGAGGTGATCCTTGAACAATCCCAGCGTTGATTATGCTAAGAAAACGGCTTCGATTCAACTTCTCAAGACGATTACTATTATCATTGTTTTGGGTATAAACCTGGCCTTCACCTTCATCATCGCCAAAAGCCTGGAACTGCCCCAAATAATGGCAGGACTAATCATCTGGTCCTATATTACAATCTATCTTCTGTACAATATCAGACATTTCGTCAATTTCACAGCGAAAGCAAAGAAAACCTTAATCATCGCACCTCTCGAAGAGATGTACGAGAGCGTAGAAGAAGACGATTTCTTATTACATTTCCACCTCTACAGTGCACTTAACGATTTCAACGAAGTGGCTAGGGCTGCGAAGCTCCCCAGAAAAACCAATATCTTCTTCCTCGAAGAAACAAACAGACAGATGGCATACAGCGGTGGCACAATCCATGACGGCATCATTGTCTTTACCTTACCGTTCTTCCTTAAATTCCCTGAACCGGAAGAACGAAAGGCCGTGATTGCCCACGAAGCCGCTCATTTGAAAAATGGCGATACCATATATTGGTCTATCGTCCGAAACCTCTCTTCTTTGTCAAAAAGCACATACTTCCTTGTCTTGTTAAATACCATGTTGCTTTTTTCTCAAAGCCATTTGTATGCCGGTCTGTTCCTGGCTTTCTGCCTTATCATAACGGGCACATTCTTCATTCTGGAAATACGCAGCGTCCTTGCTCAAAAAGAAAGACAAAAAACCACAGACATTGCTTCATTTTTTAGCCGGATTGTCCTCTCGGTCATGCTATATACTTTGATCGGTTTACTATTCGGCTGGCACTTCGCCTTGCCGATCTTTTTTATAAATTGCTTTGTTTTACCTCTTCTTATCCAAAAAACTGCCCGAGCATTTGAAGAGGTAGCCGATCTGTTTGTTGCCAGCCTCGGCTATGCGGACGGGCTAATCTCCTTCTTCATAAAAAATCTGCCAACCGACAACGACGAGCTTGTCAAAGATAGTATCAAGGAAATCTTCTCGGTTCATCCAAGCGAGATCAATCGGATCAAGAACCTCATGAAATATCAAACCTCCACAACTCTAAAAAGGAGACAAATATGACCAAGCCAGTAGATCAGTTTGATGAAGATTTTGAGCCATCTGAGCCGTCTGAAGAAAATGAGATCGTTCCCGACGAAAAAGCAGCCGACCAGCCTTCCAAACCGGAGAGCTCGAGTCTGTATGATTTCGTTGTCCTGATCCTTTTCATGATCCTCGTCTGGATAGTCGGCCAGATTGTCACCCCTCTGTTTCCGGACGAATGGTTTGTCGACACCGGGGCGGCCTTGATCTATGCCCACCGGCACGAGCTACGGGCATTCTTCAAGAAACTCTTCCGCAAACGCTAGGCCACATGCCCCTCACTCGAGGGGCTATTTTTTTGCTGTAACCGTATCGTTTAGTACTTCAATCGCCTTTTCCATCTGGTTATCTTTCTCGGGATGCTTTTCATCAAACACAAACTTCACTTCCACATCGGGCACCAAACCTTCTTTGTGAATATTTTTCCCCGAAGGCAGAAGCCACTCGGCAATGGTGATATGCAGTCCGGCTCCGCCGGGCAAGTCCTGAACATCCTGTACTGTTCCCTTGCCAAAGCTCTTTTCGCCGACCAGCTTTATCCCCAATCTCTCCCTTAGCGCTCCCGCCAATATCTCTGATGCGGAAGCCGAACCCTTGTTGATAAGCACCACCAAAGGTTTGCCGATAAGTCTACCATTGCCATCCGCATTAGACACGACCGTATTATCTCTATCTCTCTGCTTTACTACTACCCCGTCGGCAATAAACTCACTCCCCAGATCAATCGCTCTATGCAAGAATCCACCCGGGTTGTTTCTCAAATCCAATATCACCCCATTGGCTTTTTTTGCAATTACCTCGTCCACCATCTTGTTCCATTCACTCAACGTTTGCTCACCAAATTTATTCACTCTCATCACTGCCACTTTGTCATTATCTACCCAACTCAGCTCCGTCGAGGGCACATTGATCACGTCACGCACCAGTGATACCTCTTTTGATTGTTTTTCTCCCTCCCGGAACATCGTCAGCACCACAGTAGTGCCTTTCAATCCCCGGATCATGTCCACCGCGTCGTCTATCTTAATTCCGGAAGTATCTTCATCTATTTTCTTTGCTTCGTCCTTAATTCGCAAAATCAAATCCCCTGCCTTAATTCCTGCTTTCTCGGCCGGAGTCCCTTTAAGAGGAGCCATCACCGCCAAAGTCTCTTCTACGTACCCCAGCTGGATTCCTACACCTCCAAACTCCCCTTGTAAGTCCTCCTTGGATCGGCTATTCTCCACCGGCGGGTAAAAAGCCGTGTAAGGATCACCCAAAGAAGCCGTCATTCCTTCGGCCGCTCCGTACATAAGTTTCTTGCTCTGAATATCCTCCGGTTTTAGGTAACTCTGCTTCAGTCGGTCCAAAACCTCATTCATCATCGTGGTATCAATCTCTCTTACCTCACCACCTACACTCACATATCCTGTCTTTCTTTCCCCTATCTTCATCCCAACCCCCAAAAATACCAACGCGATCAGGGCATATAAAAGATACTGCCTTATTTTCTTTAGGCTCATAATTGAATTTAACTTTATCAACACTCTACTATCTTACGCCTTATCGGTGAAAGGTAAAAGTGCCAAAAATCTGGCTCTTTTTACGGCCGTAGCCAATCTGCCCTGGTGTCTCTGGCAACAACCGGTATTCCATCGGGGTAGTATTCTTCTCTTGATCGAAACACCCAAGGTAATCGACTCGAGATCCTTGTAGTTAGGCTCTACTTTCTTGGTGCAGTAAGGACAGGGTTTGGTAACGCGCTTAATTTTTTTCTTTTGAATCATATTATTTATTTATATTGTTTTAGAAAGGAATTTCGTCCGCAATATCGGTCTTTTTACCTTTCTTTTCCTCATTTTCCGGTTCCGGTGCTACGGTACTGGAGGTAAACACCTCGTCCACGGGAGACACAGTTTGGTCACCCGGCACTTCCGGAACGTAGGTTTCATAGGTGTCACTCTGAGAGTTGTTGTTGGACATGTTCTTGGGAGCATCCAGAGCAATCATTTCTTCGATCACCACCTCAGTCGATTTTCTCTCCTGACCATCGGCGCTCTTCCATGACTTGGTCTGCAAACGTCCTTCGATATATATCTTTCTGCCTTTGCTCAATATCTGAGAGCAGATCTCGGCCAGTTTACCCCAGGCTACAACCTGGTGAAACTCGGCACCCTCCTGTTTTTGCCCGGATGAATCGGTCCATTCTCTATTTGTGGCCAAACCAAACTGACACACCGCAGTCCCCTGAGGGGTGTACTTCAGCTCGGGATCTCTGGTCAGATTTCCAATTAATAACACTTTGTTTAAACTTCTCGTACTCATACTCTTGTCAGTTAAATTCTAATCAATAAAAATCTTAGCAGTTTATCGTCCATTTGCAAATCCTTCTCCAAAAGCAAGGCAGAATCTGCACTTCCTTCCAGCACTAGCCTCAGATAATAGCCACGGCTTTGCTTTTTGATCTCATAAGCCATGAGTTTGGTGCCCCATTTGTCGACCTCAGCTACCTTTAAGCCACGTTTCTTGCACTTATCGGCAATCTGCCTTTCGGCTCCGATCTCGTTTTCCGAGGTAGGATAGACGACAACGAGCTCGTATTGGTTTACGACGCCCTTGGACTGTGTTTCGGTTGTCTCTTTTTTCATATTATTGTTTGTTAACGATGCCTATTTTATCACAAATTTCTCTCCTCATCCAATTTTTCTCCCCCATACAAAGCAAATGCCCTCCCGATTGCTCGGAAGGGCTTAAACCACAAAGACCATTATGATACTCGAAATAATCAGCAGACACCCTCCCAAGCAGAACAACAACACAAGAATCAATACCTGTTTGCCTGATATCAAATCTCCATTTTTACCCAACACAGCGGCAAATAAGAAAAACAACAACAGCCATAAACATGAGATTGTTTGACCGGCAGATACCATTCACCTATCCTCCCGGGGGTGTAGCACCAACGCTAACTGCCATGAAACAAAAAAATCCAACTAAGAACATTACAAAGGGAAGCAAAATCATGGCAAAAGCCATACCCCGGCTTGCACCTAAACCCTGGGCGTGTTTTACCAAACCCGCCAAGATCAGCATACCGATTAGAAACAAAATCAACCACAAAAGAGACATAGATTCCTCCTCTCGAAAATTTTTAGGGTTCAAATATCCTCAGACTATACTATAGGTTTGGGAATATATCAACTCCCAACCATAAACTCAACCACGTCTCCGTCTCTCATCACATACTCTTTCCCTTCAAATCGCACCTTCCCCTTCTCTGCCGCCGTTTTCCAGCCACCACCTGCCACAAATTCATCATAATCACACACCTTGGCCTTGATAAATTTCTTCTCAAAATCAGTATGAATTACCCCGGCCGCCTGCGGCGCCTTACTCCCCTTCTCTATCGTCCAAGCTCGGCTCTCCATCTCCCCTGTCGTCAGGAAGCTAATCAAGCCTAGTGTCTCGTAAGCTTTTCTGATAAGTTTGTCCAATCCCGATTCTCTAATTCCCAACTCCGCCAAGTACTGCTTGCCGTCTTCCTCGGACAAAGAAGACACCTCCGACTCCACCTTGGCACAAATATACAGATTCTCTCCATCGGTTTCTCTTAATCTTGGATCGTCCTCTCCTACATTAAATACCTTTAGCTGTTTTTTCGCTGTCAAAAGAAACAAATCACGAGCCAAATCTCTCTCTTCATCGCCCACCAAAATCTCCCTGGCACTCTTACCCTCATTCAACCCTTCGTATAGTTTGTCTACCACCAGCTTCTTTTTTTCCGCGCCCTTGGCTCGTATATCTTTACTCTCCCTCACCCGGCTCACCGTTTCCAGGTCTTTCAAAATCAGCTCCGTCTCGATCACCTGGTAGTCTTCTTCCGGATTCACACTTCCCTCCTTCACTATCTCCGTATCCGCAAAATCCCTCAATACCTGCAAGATCACATCACATTCTCGGATATGAGTCAAAAATTTATTTCCCAATCCGGCTCCACCGGCCGCTCCGGCCACCAAACCGGCAATATCCACAAACTCCACGGTCGCCGGCACAATCCGGCCGCTCTTGGAAATCTCGGCCAATTTTCTCAGCCTCTCATCCGGCACCTCCACCACTCCCACATTTGGCTCTATGGTGGCAAAGGGATAATTGGCCACCAACGCCTGCTGCCGCTTCAACAGTGCATTAAACAGCGTGGACTTCCCCACGTTTGGCAAACCAACAATTCCGATTTTTAATCCCATGGGGATATTTTACCTGATTACTGGCTCGTGTCCTTATACAACATCCACATGATCACCAAATTCATAGGAATCGTAGGCTTCTTCACCTCTCTGCACATTCTCTCTAACAACTTCCATATCCTTAAGCCATCGCAGAGCATTTCTTTTGTTAGCCTCCTTCTTCTCCTCCGGCATTTCCGAAGGTTTCAGGTAGATTGTTACTTCAGTAAAATCCAACAATACTACCTTCCACGCAAAAATCTGATCTATATCCGAATCACCGACGAATACATGAAACAGACCATCATGTGGTAAAAGAATACCGTTCTTGTTGGCAACATCCACCAACCTCATCACCTCTTGTCTGATGGCTTCCTTGGGAATTAGCAAAAACTCCTCATCGTTAATCAAACGTTTCCTTTCTTCTCTCCTATCAATTTTGATATCGTAAACAGATCCATTCGCCTGAAGATTCGTCGTTGCTATGGTATGGTCGTTTATCTTTCTCATTGTGTCGACCACGACCATTCCTCTATCTTTCAACAACTGCCAAGCCATAATGTATTTATCCGAAAGAGATAACGGAGGTACTTTATCATCTAAAAATCCCAAAAGATTAGGGGCATCTTCCAGATATCTTTTATACAGACTCGCACTCTTCTTTTTTTCCGGATCAAGATCTATCGTTGATTTTCTCTCACTCGCTTCAAGCGAAACCGGCACCTGTGTTTCTTTTACATTCACAAAAACGTTTGGCCGCCCACCACCAGGCTTATACAACTCCAGTTTACCTGTATCTTCTGTCATTAATAATATCTTACAACCATCAGTTACTGTTCACACGTTATCCACAGAGTAAGGCTGACTTGTACATTTTGGTATAATTCCCCCAACAAGCACCTTACCTAAACATCAGGAGGTAAAAAATGAACCCACTCGATCTTAATCAGGTTCTCCCATCGTTCGTCCGCATCAAGAAACAAGGTGATGGATTTGTCGTTCAATACCGCCACGCATCACGGCAAATCAAAATTTTCTCTCTTACCCTTACCTTAGATTTTGCCTGGCAGACAGTTGGTCATGTAGACCATTCAATCCCAGGATTCCTTGTTCTAGTAATTCACCAGCTTCACTTTTCCGAGTGCGCCGCAATTAGAAAGGCCATCCAGTATGCATCCTTTGAGCATCCGGAGAACACTCTGTTGAGTCACACTATCGTCTTGCTGGAGCCACGTCACTAACACGCCACCTTCCCCGCCACCTGGCGGGGTTTTTATACCCCCACACTCTCTTACGCGTACTTCTCTGCCATATCCCCCACCACCGGCAGTTTGAACTTTTCACCCTGGTATGCCTTGATCATCAACACCACAAAAATACCCAAGGTAAGGTAGCTCACCAAAGCAGATAGTGAATAAAGCCTGGTCATAGACAGAGCAGTTTGCAGTAAAAATGCCGCCACCGAAGTAAAGATAGACTGAAAAGCGTGAAACCGCACCTCCTTATCTTTCTCAATCATCACAAATACAATCCCGGACACAAATCCCAACACATAACACAACAAACCTGCAACATTTTTTGGTAACCCGCTTCCACCAACCGAGGTTGACTTTTTCATATTAACTCAAGAATAGATGATTTTTCTCGATCGGTCAAGACAAACCATATATTTTTTACTTCACCAGCACCTTCAATCTCGGAGAGGATATTGTTACAGCTCCTGACAAACTCTTTACCTCCAGATGATATGTGTTTTGCCCTCTCCAAATCGACATCGATTTGGAATAAAAACTCGACTTGGTTCCACTTACCACCATCACCTCGCTCCCATCCACCGCCCGGTAGTTGGTATCGTCATAGATCCTAGCATAACCCATCCCTGTATCCATCCATCCCTCCCAGGATACTGCCGCGCTCCCACCGTACAAACTCAGATCAAAAGTAAAGTCACTCCCGGGAATCTTGATCCAGTCATAGTTTTCGGCGCTCCCGCCATTGAGAGCTATCGAGGTTTCCTTGGGCGCACTCGCGGTCTTTGTCTTGATAAGTCCCGCCGTCTTCTCCAGCTGGTACACTCTCCGCTCCAGAGATAGCACCCTGCTTTCCAATGTATTTGTCGTCTCACCCAAAACTTTATTTCCGTCAAAATATCCCCACCTGGCCAAACCCCAAATCCCCAATTCGCAAGCGACAAGTAGTGCCACCAAAGAAAGATTCTTTCTCATTAATATCAGTATAGACGCAAATTTATTTCTTCTCCACTACAGAGCCCTGCGGTGTATCACGAACCACAAACGATTTTTCCTCTATTGTCCGGCGAATTGTATCGGCTTTTTCCCAGTTCTTTTCTGCCTTCGCCCTATCACGCTCCTCCATCAATCTTTTGATTTCTTCCGGTATCTCCTCTATATCCACCATCCCCAAATCAAGCCCCAATACTTGGTCTAATACATTGATTAGATTCTTCTTGGCCTGGTCGGAAATCTCACTTTTCATCATCTCCCACACGACAGCCAAAGCCTCGGGTGTATTCAAATCATTCTCCATCGCCTCCACAAATCTAGTGTAAAAAATCTCCCCTTCTTTGGACCAACCCTGCGTTTCCACCTCTCCGCCCAGTCGCCTCACCGCCTCATTCAAACGATCATAGGCGTTCTGCGCCCCTTTCATCCCCTCCCAGGTAAAGTTCATCTGCTTCCGGTACTGCGTCGTCAGGAAATAGTATCTCAAAGCCAAAGGTGAAAAACCTTTCTCCGTCAAGTCCGATATCTTGTAAAAATTCCCCAAACTCTTGCTCATTTTCTGCCCGTCCACCATCAGGAAAATACTATGAAACCAGTACTTCACAAACGGCTTCTTGCCCGTCACCGACTCGCTTTGGGCGATCTCGTTTGGGTGATGAACCGAAAGATGATCTTCCCCTCCTGTATGAATCTCAAACTGCTCCCCTAAATATTTCATACTCATCGCCGAACACTCAATGTGCCACCCGGGAAATCCATCTCCCCAAGGGCTGGCCCAATACATAGCGTGGTCCGCGTATTTCCCCACTCGTTTAAACCACAAGACAAAGTCCTGCGGGTTTTTCTTGCTCGTCTCTGTTTCTACTTCATCCCGCGCGCCAACCATTTTTTCTTTCAGCTCTTGGCCAAACAGCTCTCCGTATCCGGGAAAACTCGCGACATCAAAATAGACGGCTTCTTCGGTCTCGTACCCATGACCTTTTTCCAGTATCTTTTGTATCAGCTCTATCTGCTCTTGAATATGATCCGTCGCCTTGCACTCGATTGTCGGTGGCAGTACATTTAGCGCTTTCATCGTCTCCCTGAAATGCTCAGCATACTCCTCCGCCACTTCCCAAACCGTCTTGCCGCTCTTGCGCGCGCCCTTCTCCATCTTGTCCTCTCCGCTGTCGGCATCGGATACCAAGTGCCCCACATCGGTAATGTTCATAACCTGGGTTACTTCCAATCCTTCCAAAACCGTCAAAACTCGGCGCAGTAAATCATCATTCACATACTTGCGGCCATGACCGATATGAGTATAGTCATATACTGTCGGACCACAGGTATACATCCCGATCTTGCCCTCATAAATCGGTACCACTGTCTCTATCTCTCTTTTTAGACTATTAAATATCTTCAACATAATCATATTCTAAACTTAACATAACGATAACGATACTTCTTCCCCTGTTTCATCTCGGCATACCACTCGCATCTTGCTCCCAAAAATACTATCCACCAAGGCATTCCCACAAATCCGGCCAAGTTTTGGCTTACATGAGCAAAGGCCGCTCTCCATTTGCGCCAAGACTCACTCAAACCCAAAGACAGTTCATATTCCGGCTCCTGTAAAAATTTCTCTACCCGTCTCTCTACCATCATCTTTTTCTCTTTTCCGGAAAAACTAGGCCACAATAATTTCAAGCGTCTCTTCCTTGCCATTCTCAAAATCTCCAAGGCCAGGGCAACATGATCAGGATGCCCAGTCACCCCGGACAAATCATAACTTACCACCAAACCAGGATCGGTAATCTCCATAAATTTCTTGAGTCTCACCCTCCACCCCTTCTCTCGTCTCAGTTTGCCGTCATCAAAACTCCACATCACCCAATCCACCACACCCAAACGAGCCATTGCCCTTGCCATCTCCGCTCTCCTTATCTCCTGCGCGCTTCTCCCCTTTCCGTGAATATATATTTTCCCTCTACCTCCTTCTGTCAGAGTCAGTACACTCACCTGCCAGCCCATACTCAGAGCTCTCAGTATCAGCCCTCCTGCCATCACCGACTCGTCGTCCGGATGCGGAAAAACCACCAGCAATTTTTTGTTGGGTACTTTCGACAATATCGATTCAATTGATTTCATTTGCAACACAATTTATATTGTGTTGCGGCTCCGTCAAAGACAGAGAGATTCCACCGGCAACTCTATTCTCAATTTTCTCAATTACGCTTGAGTTTCGTCGGGGTTTACTTGATTTCTCTTTCCTCCCGCCCTACTCCGACCCGGTGCACGCTTCCGGATCATCGGTTTGTGATTTTCAATATGTCTATTCTATCATTTTTTGGAGCCTAGTCCTTGCTCTTCATCACTTCTCCGTGAGACTGACCTCCCACTCTCTTGAGTAGACTCTGCACCCAGCTATCTCTTTCTTGATTTTTTTTCACTTCCTCCTGTTTTTTGGCCTGATTTTCCTGTTCCTTCTCTTGTGCAATCTTGGCATCCAGCTGTTTCTTTCTTTGGATATATTGCGCCAGCTCTCCCTTGAGCTCATCAAATCTTTGCTGTTCTTCCTGCTTTTTCTTGGCCGCCGCTTGCGGATCGTTTCCGGCCTGACCCTGTTCCATTTTTTTCCCCTCAGCCGCTTGCTGAGCCACCTGACTCGGGGCACTGGTGATCTGTTCTATCGTCCCCTTGGCAATATCTGACCCGGCCTTGACGGCCTGTTTCATGGCAGACTCGGCGACACCTTTCAAGTCACCTGCAATCTGACCCGGTATTCCTCCAAGTGTGGGCATTACTCTCATTTAACCACAAAAAACCGGCCTCTATTCGAGAACCGGTAAACATAAATATCTACACCCGTGCTTTAAGCTCCCTCAAAAAAATTTCCAAGCTTGAAGCAGACGCCATAAATGAAAACGTGCTCTTGTCCCGGCAATACGGACCTTGCAACCCCCAATCATCAATCCGATTGGTGATGCTTAGGTCTTCTTGCATACTACAAGTCGCCTGAATCTCAGATGATAACTCAACGTTATATAAGCTTATAACTGTTACCACCCATAGATTCCTCCCTCCCACGCAACACAACCGAACCAGAACAGGATCCGTGTCCCCCAGTTGTAGGGCATACATAGGCTCAAGCGACCACCCATCTCCCCTTTCAGCCGTCACCAAGAGCCTGTTGGCAACACCGGATTCTTTTCCGTACACCTGACGAATAATACTTCTCAGGGTATGGAAGTGATCCGAACAATGTGTTGTTTCTCCCAGGTCACTGTGTTTTCTGAACCATTCAAAATATGTCATCGCAATGATCGGTTGCATTCCTATATTCTCCTTTTTTTGAAAATGTACTTTGTCTTGGATTTGCACTACAAAACAATATTAAGCCTATATTACTTCAAAACAGCCTTCACGTCAACTACCTGATCTCAAAGAAGCATGTTGAAATTCAATTCTTCCCATATAAAAATTGAAAGCCGGGCTCTAATGAGCCCGGCACTGAATGCGGACGGATTACGGGGAAATTCCGTTACTTCCCCGTAACCCTCTATGCTACCGATAAATTTACTGTCCAAAGTCTACCACAATAACCACCATTTGTCAAGCCTATAGGCTCACGCTCCGCTCAAATTACACCTCTCCTCTGCCCTCCAATGCTCTCAAAAGCGTCTGCGCGTCGGCATACTCGATATCCGCTCCCGTCGGCAGACCTCTGCCAATCCTGGTAATTTTCATCTGCCCGCCAAGCCCCATATCCTTGATTTTTTGGGTAATAAACATTGCCGTGGCCTCACCCTCCATGTTTGGATTGGTTGCCAAAATAAGTTCTTTGATCTCTCCCGTCTTCACCCTGGCCAAAAGCTGGGGTATCCACAGATCATCCGGTCCGATGCCGGCCATCGGATTTACCGAGCCACCCAGTACATGGTATACGCCCTTGTATCCATCGGCTTTTTCGAAAGCCAACAAGTCCAAGGGTGTCTCCACCACACACACCACTCCTCTATCTCGCCCCTCATCCTGACACACCGGACAAAATTCCTCCTCTCCGACATTGAAGCATAATTTGCATAGCTTTGTATCTTTCTTGAGCCTTTCAAGCGCCGCACCAAACTTGTCCAATCTCTCTTGAGGAATATTGAGAAGATAATAAGCCAACCGTGCCGCCGTCTTCGGACCAATGCCGGGAAGCGCCTCAAAGGCGTCAATCACTTTTTGTACCGGTTTAATACTTCTCATAAGACAAAAAATACTCCTATTACTTCGGCAGGTTCCCCAAAATCTTGGATAACTCCCCCATCGACCCCTTCATCTCCTCGGCCGCGTATTTCTGAGCTTTGGTAATTGCTTCGTTTATCACCTTCACTGCCTTGTTGTAATTCTCTCCGTCAATGCTCAGATCTCTAAGCTTTCCGTCTCCGGTCACCACTACCTTTACCTCGTCACTCTCAATCTCGATCTTGTGATTACCAATTTTTTTCTGCAACATGGCCAGTTTTGCCAGTGCCGCGCCTTGTGATCCAAACTGTCTTACTTTGTCAAACATATAATTCATTTATTTATTAACTTCTCAATTCTATCAAATTACTTCATCCCCGTTCCACCTCAAATTTCTTCGCTCTTGCGGACCTGGATTCACCAAAAACTCGACGTATTTCGTCCATCAGTTCTTCCGCCGTATTTTCTCCAATTCCTTTTACCGCGCGCATCAGAGCCCATTCCGAGTTATTCAAATCTACCACGCTGTTATTTATGCCTCTATAATGAGCCTTCAAAACCCTGTCTCTAGTCTCCTCATCAACCAACGTGTACCAGTTCCCCTCCAGGAAAGTAAATCCTTTCTTTGTCTTGAAAGTTTTTAGACAAATGGCCGACAGCTTTCCTTTAAACTTAAGGCACAAACAATTATCGGCCAGAGCCTCTATTCCTCTGTTGTACATCGCGTCCACCATTCTGGGTTCGGCCTCATCACACAAACCCCAATGCTCATGTTTTAGTTTTAACTTCTGTTCACTATCCACCGTTTCCGCTCTAATCCTTCTTTGCAATCTCTCCGGCAAATCCGAAAAGTCGACCATAGTCAACAATACCCCTAATTGAAATCTGTATCTCGAATCTCCTATCATCGCATTCATCATCTCCAACACCACTCGATTTTTTGATATACACTTCCAAACCTGACGCACTTCTCCATCATCAAGAAATATGTTTTCCGATAGAAAATTGCTGTTGGACTGTCCAAACAAGTGCTTCAACATCCTCCTTGTCCCCTCGTCTATCCATCCATCCTCTATATATCTTTCCAACCTCTCTATCTGTGCCTGAGTTAGACTTTCGTACATGTAGCTCAAAAAACTATAATCACTGCCAATGTAATTATTGTTCTGGTTATATCTGTCACTGCCTGACTTCTTTTTCTCAATCTCGGCCGCATATTTCCTCACTTCCGTTTTTTGTTGAGGACTCATTAGATCAGCCATCTCCGGGTTACTCCGAACCAAGCGAAACAGCGCTCTTCCCATTATCTTTGCGTGTCCTTTTCTAATTCGAGCCAGCGGCATAGCGTCATCAATTACTTTCAAAAACGATTTGGAGGCTTGTATTGTCGGTTCACTCAACCCGCTTCTCTCTCCGACATTCCGGTGATTATTGCGTTCTTTTGTCAAAGCGTGCGCCACGGCATCTACAGCATCAACTGCAAAGAATGTATTACACTCACTCGGATCTCTAAAATACTCTGTCATAAAACAGATTGTTTCCTCTGTAGAATATCCATTTTCAATAATGTCCAAACCTGGTCTCTTCTGACTAAAATCCGTCGATTGAATCAGGTTAATGACCAATTCATTGGCGTATACCCGTAATCCCGGAAATCTATCCAAAATCCACGATAAAGACTCGACCATCAAACTAATCTCCCCGGCGTGTGCCACTTCCTCCAAGTTACTGTTTATCATCTTTATGAAACAACCAATCACCCATTCCGTCATCTCGGGTAAGTCATCGTATTTACCAAAGTCCCTTTCCAGGCCTGTTTTTAAATCACTCACCATATTAGAACTGAAGTTTAAGGGATTGCAGTCTTCGCACTTCATTATCTTCATGTAAGACAGAGTCATTTCCAAAGAAGGAAAATCTTCAACGGCACATAAAGCATGGTAAATGTTATCGTTTATATCTTTAACCCTCAAATCACGTCTCTCCATCAAAGCCTCTCCCAACATAACCAGCTCTTGCTCCCCGATCTCAGGATCTTCCTCATATGTTTCTCTCATCAACACCAAAGCCTCTTCCCAATGCAAAGGCTGATTCTCCGTCCTTCTATGTTCTTTTCTTTCAAACATATCTAAAAAAAATGAAAATTATGAAATATTATCTAACCAACGATATTTTAGCTCTCACCTATATATAAATGCAACAAAACATATCAAATCACACCACAATTTCTTACACTCCAAAAATCTCTTCCACACTTCCGCCCTGAGCCACCTTGTCTTCCCCCCCCACCTCTACTGTTTCGCTTTTTGCCAACTCGGTCTGTCTCTCTCCTTTGTGCCCCAGCACACACCGTACATTCATCTTTCCCCACACCGCCGCGACAGCCTCTTCCAGAATTCTTCGCTTCGTGTCCTGCTCCAGCTGATCTTTGTGAAAAGGATAAAACACCTCCAGAGTCAAATCCCTACCCACCACCGTAAGAGGCGCCGCCGACCGGAGCAAACCGGCAATCGACTGATTCCGGGGTGCCAGACTATTCAAAAAACTCGTCCATTCGCTCTTGACTCGATCAATACTGGCCAGGGGGCCTTCGTAGTTTACTGCCACCACATTTTCTTTCTCCTCCTCTTCTGCCACCTTCTCCGTCCTTATTTGCCTTACCAACTCAGTCGGTTGTTCTGTCACTCTCTTAATTTCCATCCCGCTTTGTGCTCTCTCACGCTCAACCGCCACCGAAAGCAAGGCCAGCTCAATCGGCAATAGTGGTAGAGGCGATTGTTTGATCTTTTCTGCAGCGGTAATTAGCTTGTCTGCCAACACGGCAAAACCGCCAAAATCTCCTCGATTTGTCAGCTCTTCCATCCTCAGCTTCACCTCTCTCAGAAGCGCCGCCACCAGTATCTGCGCCTTCACTCCTTCTTCCTCCACACCACCCATAAGCTCAACCACCTTCTCCGGCTCCCCTTTGATTGAAAAATCAATCATCTTTTTTACCGCCTGCCCCTTGGCTATACCCAAGAACTTCTGGGCCGACTCCAGATCGATCTTTTTGCCGCCCACCGCCAATTGTTCCAAGAGCTTGTGACCCTCTCTAAAGCTCCCATCCGTGGCCTCGGCAACCATCTCCAAAACCCCCTCATCTACCTTCAGCTCCTCACCCTTAACCGCCTTGCCCAAAGACCTTACCACCTCCGCCGTATTGGCCTTGGTAAACTTGATCACACTACACCGGCTTGCTACCGTCTCAGGCACCTTGTGAGCCTCTGTAGTGCACAGAAAGAACATCGCGTGGGCAGGAGGCTCTTCCAGTGTCTTCAAGAGCGCGTTAAACGCCTCCGTTGTCAGCATGTGTACTTCATCGATAATATAGATTTTCTTTGTCAGAGCCACGGGTGACAGCCTGATCTTTTCTCTCAAATCCCGTATATCATCAATGCTTCTATGAGAAGCCGCGTCCATCTCAATTACGTCCACCGCGCTCCCATTCTGGATCGAGACACAAGCCTCACACTTACCGCAAGGCTCACCCAGGCTCTTTTTGCTTTCCAAATTCTCCCGGCAATTGGCCACCTGAGCCATGATCCTGGCCGTACTTGTCTTACCGGCGCCCCTCGGCCCCACAAAAAGATAGGCGTGAGACAGCTCACCTGATTTCAGAAGAGACAACAAAGCCTCTCTCACAGACACAAGATCCAGTTCTTCAATTTTTACGGGGCGATATTTCTGATAATAACTCACATCAACAACTTATTGCCTTTCATATACCTGTGTCAACTGGAGGATTTTTACTCAATCCGGTGAATTTGCGCCCTCTATCAGCCTCACCGTAAACCAGTGTGCCTGATCTGTAAGCCATATTCCAATTTATAGAAGTCACCGAATACTACCCGAACAGGCTACCCTCTCACACCACATCATCCACCCACGAACGTATATCCTGTATAATATAGATGTAAGCACTTTGAAATAAGGAGGAAACCATGATTCTTATCAAAAACGTCAAACTGATCGCAAATACCGTTGCAAATATTATCCACAGCATCTCCGGGATTATGCCTACAACTGTACCGGACGAGTTCAATCCAGACGGCTATTGCAGGCTCTATTTAAACCAGAACATGTTGCTGTCCATTGAGCTAACAGCAAAAGAGATTATCATTTATCGCAAGGAAATTGGCCTGGAGATTCTATTTCAAGCCGTCAAACAACTTGAAACCGAAACCGGCACCAGCCAAATTATCGTCGTTAAATAGCCATAGATTTCTTGATATCCGCAAAGTCATCCAGCTTTTACCTTAAAGGAGATATCTATGACCCAAATGGAAATGAGCTCCAAGTTCATTGCCGAGCTTATTCTGGGCATTGCCAAAGAGCTCGTATCTAACTCTGTTTGGCTGGAAGAAGTAAATTATGGAACATTCAGGTATCACAACCAGCAAGGGGGCTATCCGCTCTTCGAATTGGTTGTTGATCAAATAGATGATGACGTTCATCTAACACTAAGTCGGATCCAGATCGAAGCCAAAACACTACGCCACATTGGTGAAAAATACGCCCAAGAATACAAACCGGAATCGGTTTCGTTTTGCAACAAGTTACTTTAAATGATTGCAACACCTCCCGCATCAGTCGTTCGCGCTCAAAAGGAGAAAAAATGGACCAAATGAAACGCGGCACCATGATTGCGTCGTTGTCGTATTTAGAGATCGCACTTCAAAACGCATCCTCAGGATGTGGATATACAATGTACGGTGCTGTAATAGGTGGAACCATTCAGTTCAAAAGCACCGGAGCTGGACAAATCATATATACGGCCACACTCGATGTTTCCGGATCAGAGCCGATCATTGTTCTTGCCAGATATGACATTTCCTCTACTGCACTGGCGGAAATCGCCCGGAAACTTACAGAAAAATACGGTCTCAATCAGTTCATCCACCTCACCTAGGCTCAACCTATTTCGCGCTCAAATAAGGAGACTTTACATGACTGTACATCTGGATGAAAAATCTGTTATCGAGGCAATCCTTGACATCACCGGTAAAGTAATCGAAAAACCAACCGTGGAAAAAATCTGCAACAGTAACTACCGTTTTTTGTACAAAGACGGTACGGTTGCTTTCGAACTAAGCTACAAGCTGTTCTCAAATGGCGATGACGCTGTCTACTTTACAAGACATGTAATTGACATTTCCTCCCTACAAGACATTGCTTCGGCCTATGACAATAAATACAAGCCGAAGCGGGCGTGGATTTTCTCGCCCTCCCAGAATACGTAAATCTGACAGCCTCCCCTCAGCAAGGAGGCTTTTTTTACAGAATTATTTACTCATGATGTATCCCCAACAGGTGCAGTAGCCCATGACAGGCCAAAAACTCAATTTCCTCATCCAATAATTTATTCCATTGCATGGCCTGCCGTTTGGCCTGAGGGTAGCAGATTACAATATCCCCCAAATCCAGTCCCTCCTCGTCTCCCGGGATTGCCTCACCTTCTTGGAGCGGAAAAGACAACACATCCGTCACCTCATCTCTGTCAAAATATTTTTTCTCCAATTCCCGTATCTTCCTCTCCCCCACCACACTCAAACTAATTTTTACCTTCCCCTCGGTCATTTTCTGCTCGCTAAGTAGATTTTCCAAAGCCATTCTTACCCTCTTTCTGTCAAAAGCATACCTGCCGTCCGAATGTATATCCAAATCCAATTTCACCATAACTGTATTCTACATAAAAAAAGCGCCCACCCTAAGGCAGACGCCAACACACAATCAATAAGGATCCGGACTTGTATCGTACCCGCAATCCGGGCAGATATATCCTGTCTTATTCGGATGATCACACAGACTCTCTGCCATCTCCAGTCTAGATAACGCCAGTTTCCTCATGGTGTCTGCTTTAGCCAGCAACGCAAAACCGCTCTTACGTAACTGTCTAATCTGTTCTTGCGTAATAGGCCCATCAGATTTCAATAAATCATCCAACGGATCAGGCATTTTAGCCTCCTTTTTTCTTCTGTTTTTGATGCAGTTCGTACTGTAACGTCAGCTTTTCTTGATCAGGAAGCCGTATGTTTTCACCACACGCCGGGCATACAATGTAAATTTGATAGTCTACATCCCCGGGGTCTCGCGCGCACCCAAAATCGCCCATCTTTAAGTCGCTTACATCTTCCACCACCAAATCCGATTTACAGCGCCGGCATCGAGTTTGAACTGGCTCAAAACTTGACCCTAATTTCAC
>Ga0172379_10004923_pt1 | contig 19180 bp, 28 predicted proteins | sample GrowelOW334metaG_FD_119756 | JGI IMG/M metagenome (GOLD analysis project Ga0172379, IMG submission 119756) | Groundwater microbial communities from an aquifer near a municipal landfill in Southern Ontario, Canada - Groundwater well OW334 metaG | ecosystem: Environmental > Aquatic > Deep...
ATTAAGCAAAAAATGATGCAATTGACTAATACGAGCGAACTTCGCACGGCGAAAAAAGACATTGCACGTATCAACACCGCGCTTAGCGCAGTGAAGTAAGGGTTTATCAATGACACATAAACGTGAGATTCAAGGTATCGTCGTTACAAATGGCGCAGACAAAACAGCAACAATCGTTGTTGAGCGTCGCGTTATGCACCCACGCTACCACAAAACGGTAAAACGTTTCAAAAAATACATGGTTCATGATGAGAACAACCAACTCAACGTTGGTGATGAAATCATCGCGATCGAATGCCGACCATTGAGTAAGAGCAAATCATTTCGTCTTAAAGCTCTTGTCAAAGCAGGAGTAAGCGCATGATTCAAAGTTTTACTCGTTTAGCTGTAGCGGATAACACAGGAGCGAAAGAGATCATGTGTATCAAAGTTCTTGGCGGTTCAAAACGTCGTTATGCAACAGTTGGAGATGTTATCATCGCCTCTGTTAAAAAAGCGACTCCAACCGGTAAAGTAAAAAAAGGTCAAGTTGTAACAGCAGTTGTTGTTCGTACGAGAAAAGAGATTCACCGTGATAACGGTTCTTTGATCCGTTTCGACGAAAATGCAGCCGTTATTCTTGATAAAAAACGTGAGCCTGTTGGAACACGTATTTTCGGACCTATCGGACGTGAAGTTCGTTACGCAGGTTTCATGAAAATCGTATCCCTTGCTCCAGAGGTTGTATGATGGCAAAATTTAATTTCAAAAAAGGCGACATTGTTGAAGTGATCGCCGGTGATGATAAGGGTACTAAAGCAGAATTGCTTCAAGTTATGCCTAAGAAAAACAAAGTAATCATTAAGGGTGTTCGTGTTGCAAAAAAAGCGATCAAACCTACTGAGCAAAATCCACAAGGCGGATTCTTGAGTAAAGAGATGCCTGTAGATGCTTCTAATGTCCGTAAAGTTGAGGCGTAATCATGGCACGACTAAAAGATAAATATTTGGCTCTTAAGCCTGAGCTTCAAGCGGCTCTTGGTATTGCTAACACTATGCAGACTCCAAAACTTGAAAAAGTGATCATTTCTGTTGGTTGTGGCTTTGCTATGAAAGACAATAAATTGATCCAAAATATTCAAGACACTATCAGCAATATCGCTGGTCAACGTGCTTCAGTTGTTGTTGCACGTAAATCAGTTGCTGGATTTAAAGTACGTGAAGGGATGCCAGTTGGTGTAAAAGTTACACTTCGTGGCGCTCAAATGTACGATTTCTTGGATAAATTAATTAGCGTATCTCTTCCTCGTATGAAAGATTTCCGTGGTATTCCACGTAATGGTTTCGACGGTCGCGGAAACTACAACTTCGGTTTAACCGAGCAGTTGATTTTCCCAGAAGTTGATTATGATTCAATTATGCAAATCCACGGGATGAATATCACCGTAGTAACAAGCGCTACTGCTGACCGAGATGCTTTCAAGCTTCTTGAAATGGTCGGTATGCCGTTTGCAAAAGGGAGAGAATAATGGCTAAGAAGTCAATGATCGCTAAGCAACAACGCACACCAAAATTTGCAGTTCGCGCATACACTCGTTGTCAGATCTGTGGTCGTCCACACTCTGTTATCAGCGATTTCGGAATTTGTCGCATATGCTTTCGTAAGATGGCAAATGAAGGGTTACTCCCAGGCGTTAGAAAGTCAAGCTGGTAATCCCAGCTCGATACTACTTACGATTTAGATAAGGAAAATAAATGATTAATGATTTGATCGCGGATTCGTTGACTCGTATCCGTAATGCTGCAATGCGTCGTTTGGATTCAACTACACTTATGCATTCTAAGACTGTAGAAGCTGTAGTTGCTATTTTGGCAGACAAAGGGTACGTTGAAAGTTTTAATGTTATTGAAAATGGCGTTAAAAAAACTATCAACGTAGTATTAAAGTATGATGTTAATGGTCGTACAGTAATTAATGAAGTAAAACGTATTTCTAAATCAGGACGACGTGTTTACAAAGGTGCAGGCGAGCTTAAACGTTTCAAAAACGGTTATGGTACGATCATTGTCAGCAGTTCAAAAGGGGTTCTTCCTAACGATAAAGCATTTGAGCTTGGCGTTGGTGGTGAAGTCCTTTGTACAATTTGGTAAGGGGATAAGATGTCACGTATTGGAAAACTTCCTGTTTCTATCCCAGCTGATATAACTGCAACTCTTGATAATGGAGTAATCACTTTTGTAAAAGGTGAAACAACTCATACTCTTGATACTCGTGGAAATTGTGGAGTAACACTTGAAGATAACACTTTGAGCTTTGCTACAAATTCTGACCAACGTGCGGATCGTGCTTTTTGGGGTACATACCGTGCATTGGCACAAAATATTATTGTTGGTCTAACCACAGGTTACGAGAAAAAACTCGAAATCAATGGTGTTGGTTACCGTGCTGCTGTTGAAGGCGCTATTTTGAAACTCCAATTGGGCTTCAGCCATGATATTCTTTTCGATATCCCAGCTGGTGTTACAATAAGTGTTGAGAAAAACGTTATCAGTATCAAAGGTAGCGACAAGCAACAAATTGGACAAATTGCAGCGGTTATTCGTTCATTCCGCCCACCTGAGCCATATAAAGGTAAGGGTGTTAAATACTCTGATGAGATTATCCGACGTAAAGCCGGTAAGACATCTAAGAAATAAGGGGCGATGATATGACAGCTAAAACACTCAAAAATAAATCGGCAAAACGTTTACAACGTAAACGCCGTATTCGCTCTAAAATTTCAGGATGCGCGAGTTTGCCTCGTGTTTCAGTATTTCGCTCTAACCGCTTTATCAGCGCACAAGCGATTAACGATGAACAAGGGACAACTCTTGCCAGCGTACACTCAAAAACTTTGGGTCTTAAAGCTAATATCGAAGATGCTTCTAAAGCAGGCGCTGTATTTGCTCAAACCCTAAAAGATGCTGGGATTAATGAAGTAACGTTTGATCGTAATGGATTTTTGTACCACGGTGTCATAAAAGCATTTGCCGAAGCACTTCGCGCGAATGAAATCAAGTTTTAAGGGCTGAATGATGAATCCTATTAATAGAGAAGAATTTTCAGAAGCGATCGTAAATATCGGTCGTGTAACCAAAGTTGTAAAAGGTGGACGACGTTTTCGTTTTACCGCACTTGTGGTTGTTGGTAACAAAAAAGGGACTGTAGGTTACGGTGTCGGTAAAGCGAAAGAGGTTCCTGATGCTATCCGTAAAGCGGTAGATGAGGCGTTCAAAAATCTTACAGTTGTAAAGATCAAAGGGACAACCATTGCTCACGATATCGAAGTAAAATACAACGCAAGTCGTATGTTGCTTAAACCAGCATCTGAAGGTACAGGAGTTATCGCCGGTGGCGCTGCTCGTCCTGTTCTTGAGCTTGCTGGAATCCAAGACATTCTTACGAAGTCTTTGGGTTCAAACAATCCAAACACCGTGGTTCGTGCAACAGTTGATGCACTTTCACGTATCAAAGGATAAGGTATGGCACTCGAAAATTTAACACCTGCTGCAGGGTCAACACACCCTACAAAACGTCTTGGACGTGGTGCTGGTAGTGGTACTGGTAAAACTTCTGGTAAAGGGCACAAGGGTCAAAAAGCTCGTGGAGGTTACAATGAAAAACGTAACTTCGAGGGTGGACAACAACCTCTTGCTCGTCGTTTGCCAAAAATTGGATTTACATCACGTGTTGTAAAACCAACCATTATTAATGTTGAAAAAACAAATGTAATCGCTGAACTTGAAGAGATTACTATGGAAACAATCCGTAGTGTACACCGTTTGAAAAAATCGGTTACACAAGTTAAACTCGTTGGTGCAACAGCCAAATATTTAGCATCTAAAATCAAAGACGAAAACGTTACAACTACTGGTAAGTAATGAACCAGCAACTTGTAAACAAGATCTTAATTACGATCGGTTTTCTTTTTATCTTCCGTCTACTGGCATATGTGCCAGTACCGGGTGTTGACACGGCAGTTATTGCTTCATTTTTTGATCAACATCAAGCAGACGCTTTAGGTCTTTTTAATATGTTTAGCGGTAATGCCGTAGAACGCCTCTCTATTATCTCCCTTGGTATTATGCCTTACATTACCGCTTCTATTATTATGGAATTATTAGCAGCCACTTTCCCTAACTTAGCTCAAATGAAAAAAGAGCGTGACGGTATGGTTAAATATATGCAAATTATCCGTTATGCAACGATAGTTATTACGATTGTTCAAGCGATTGGTGTAAGTGTTGGATTGCAAAGTATGACGGGTAAAGATGGGGCAAGTGCAATCTTGGTAGATCATTCGACATTTATGTTGCTTGCCGTCGTTTCGATGTTAGCGGGTACAATGTTGTTGATGTGGATTGGGGAACAAATCACGCAAAGCGGTATTGGTAATGGGGTCTCTTTGATCATATTTTCTGGTATTGTTTCGGCAATTCCAAGTGCCTTTTCTCAAGCGATTACAATGGTGAATACAGGAGCAATGAGTTTTATATCGGTTCTTGCCATTCTTGCCTTAGTCATTGTGACAGTATTGGTCATTATTTATGTGGAACTGGGAGAACGTCGTATTCCTGTTACTTACGCAAAGAAAACGATGCTTCAAAATCAAAATAAACGGGTTATGAACTATATCCCCGTCAAAGTAAATCTTTCAGGTGTTATTCCTGTTATCTTTGCATCGGCAATTTTGATGTTTCCAATGACGGTATTATCAAGTAGTACCAATCCTACAATTCAAGCGATTGCAGATGTCCTGAATCCAAATCACTATTTCTTTAACTTTTTGACATTTGTATTCGTTGTATTTTTTGCGTTCTTTTATGCATCTATCGTGTTTAATGCCAAAGATATTGCGGATAATTTAAAACGTCAAGGTGGATTTATCCCTGGTGTTCGTCCTGGTGAATCGACTAAAGCGTTTTTGAATGATACGGCAGGTCGCTTGACCATTACGGGTGCAATTTATCTTGGATTGATTGCAACCTTGCCATGGGTTATTGTTAAAGCGATGGGTGTTCCATTCTTCTTCGGAGGAACAGCTGTTCTTATCGTGGTACAAGTCGCTCTTGATACGATGCGTCGTGTTGAAGCGCAAGTGTACACGAGCAAATACCAAACCCTTAGTGCGGTTGGTCTTTAAAAATGGCGATTGCACTACGTAAACATGAGGAGATAGCGAAACTTCGCGTCGCGAATAAAATCGTGGCGGGGACGTTGGAACTCTTGAGAACTCATGCAAAAGTGGGTGTTTCTTTAAAAGAACTGGATGCAATGGGGGAGGATTATATCCGTTCCCATAATGCTAAACCTTCTTTTAAAGGGCTCTACGGCTTCCCAAGTGCCGTATGTACTTCTCTCAATGAAGTGGTTATTCACGGTATCCCTACGGACTATAAACTGCAAGAAGGTGACGTTGTCGGCTTTGATGTGGGGAGTGAAAAATCGGGTTATTTTGGAGATGCTGCAATTACGGTTGGTATTGGAGAAATTTCAAAGGGAGATGAGGCATTGATCGCGTGTGCGAAAGATACTCTTTATCATGCCATTGAAATTATCAATGACCGTATGCGATTTAAAGAACTCTCTCATGAGATGGAAAAATTCATCCTCTCACGTGGTTTTGTCCCATTACGCAATTTTTGCGGACATGGTATTGGCAAAAAACCACATGAAGAGCCTGAAATCCCTAACTATCTTGAAGGGGATAATTCCAAATCGGGACCGAAGATTAAAAACGGAATGGTTTTTTGTTTGGAACCGATGATTTGTCAAAAAGAGGGTGGATCCAAAATTCTAACCAATGGTTGGGATGTGGTGAGTACAGATGGGCTGAGAAGCTCTCATTACGAGCATACGGTTGCGATTATCAACGGTAGAGCTGAAATATTATCAATCGTATAAAGGAATTTTATGGCAAAAGATGATGTCATCGAAGTTGATGGAAAGATTGTTGAAGCACTACCGAACGCAACGTTTCGTGTGGAGCTTCCAAATGGGCATGTGATCTTGTGTCACATCGCTGGTAAAATGCGTATGCACTATATCAAGATTCTGCCGGGTGATACGGTTAAACTCGAACTCACCCCGTACAGTCTTGATAAAGGGCGTATTACATACCGTTACAAGTAATTATTTATAATTTTCCGTTCGCCCTGAGCTTGTCGAAGGGTAAACGGTTCATGGTTCGACAAGCTCACCACGAACGGAACCTTTACTTCACAAAACTACAGCAATAATCACTCACCGTTTTAACCTTTAGATTAAATACACTGTTAGCAGGAACATCGAAACTTTGAGGTCCAGTAATACTAATCCACTCTTGAGAATCTGGAAGTTGAACGTCCATCTCACCGCTCATAATCTCCATAATTTCTTTATCACCTGTGTTAAATGTATATTCCCCTGGCAACATAATTCCCAATGTTCTAATACTTCCATCTTCAAAATGAAGTGTACGACTGGTTACTTTTCCCTCAAAATAGATATTAGCTTTTTTATCTGCGGTGACGTTACTGAATGATGACATGAGTATCCTTTAAAAAATATGGTGTGATTATAGCTAATAGTCTGTTTTTTACGTTACAATCCTTGTCCATTATCCGTGATTAAGTTGAAAATAGAGTGATTTAAATGAACATATTACTAGAAGAATATTATCGCAACGATATCCATCAAAGTGGTTTTATTGAGCGTAAAGTATCGCTAAATGAAGAGAATATATGGCTTTGTGGTATTGCTCAGTCAGGGAAAACGGCACTGATTAAAAACTATTTGCTTTTCCATAAAAAATCAACCTATCTTTATCTCGATTGCCGTGATATTCGAATAGATATGCGTGAGCTTAATGAAATACTTAATCCGTTTTGTCGTGAGAATAAAATCAAAATATTGGCTCTTGACAATTATCGCGAGGAGATAAAACTTTTTGATATAGATCAGATTATTCTTTCTTCTGAATTTTCGAACCCTACTGATTTTGAGACACTTCCCCTCAATCTTCTTGATTTTGAAGAGTTTCTTGCCTTTGAGGCAAAATATGACTCTACGGCATTGAACCACTTCTTCCAGCTAGGCGGTTTTCCTGCAATGCAAAACGTCGCATTGGAAGATCGTCCCCTCTATCTTCAAAGAACGTTAAGTAATGCCCTCAATGAAATAGAACTTTCACTTATGATCCAAGCTACTAAGATGGTGACTCAAAAAGTTTCTGCATATACCCTCTATGAGCGACTCAAGGAGGAGCGAAAGATTTCTAAAGACAAACTCTATGTCTGCTTTCGGATGATGCTGGATAAACGCTATTTGTATGTTTGTGAGAAATATAACTATCCCAGCGCGATCAAAAAGCTTTATCTATGCGATATCGCTATTAAGCATGCGTTAACCCTTCAAAAACATTTTGGAAAAGTGTTTGAAAATCTAATCTTTTTGGAACTTATTAAACACAAGATAGAGTGTTATTATGATGAGGGGATTGATTTTTATTTGCCACAAAGAAATCAAATTATTTTGGCATCAGCGTTTGCGAATGAGCATGCCCTCTTTAAAAAGGTAGAAGCGTTAGAAGGATTTATTATTACGTATCAAGTGAAAGAGATAGTTGTGATAACGATGAATTTAGAAAGTACACTAGCCCACCCGATTGCTCGGATAGAACTGATCCCTTTTTCCCAATGGGCATTGGGAGAGGAGTAATTAAAATTTATACCCAAGACCGACAAAAGGCCCTTTGAACGTTGCATTGGTTGTAATATCAAAACGCTTGTCCAATTGCAATGATTCGTAACGATATCCTGCATGTACTTGAAGACCTGCAACAATATCCCATGATGCTTTTACACGTGCATCCGTTAATGAATCACCACTAAAGCTAATATATTTTACATTTCCATCAACGCTAAGTCCCGTTCCTGGTAGCATAACCGCTGCGGCTACATACCCCATTGGGATAACAGCGTTGAATGTTTCTTCGGTTATCACTTTCGTTTTTCCACTAATCGTTTTGGCGGTAATCCCAATATCAAGATCGACGATATTATCAAGAATCTCGTAATAAGGGGTGATGTCAAGCTGTTTTAAAGAGACATCATTGCCAACTCCGCTAAAGGTCATATTTGAGGTGTAATCAAGACGGATATTAGGGATAAGGGGAATCGGGTGTTCTAAATACGCACCGATTTGATACGCACTTTCTGTTGTACCGTTAAATACAGTATCCGAATTATTATAGTTCAAATGCCCAGTCGCTGCAGGTGCCAAATAATCGGCTTCTACTCCAAATCCAAGTATCATTGCTGCTGACGCGTTAGCTGCCATCAAGGTCATTGCTAATAAAGCTGATTTTTTCATGAAGATTCCTTTTTTGTGTATGATACCGAATTTCACGATAAAATACACTATTACAAGGGAGAGAATATGAGATTTTGTGGAATTGATGAGGCGGGGAGAGGGCCACTTGCTGGATCGCTTACGATAGCAGGAGTAATTTTACATAAATCTATAGTAGGATTAAATGATTCCAAAAAGCTGAGTGAAAAAAAACGGGAAGCTCTTTTTGAAATTATTATTGCGCATTCGACATACCATATTGCCCGTTTTGATTCGGAACAAATTGATACGTTGGGACTTTCGGCGTGTTTAGCGTCAGGGTTGCGAGAGATTATGGAGGCGATTGGGGAAGCGGAGTATCTTTATGATGGCAACTCCACCTTTGGGGTGAGCGGACTCTCCACCCTCGTCAAAGCTGACGCGACAATCCCTGAAGTGAGTGCTGCTTCGATACTTGCCAAAGTGACGCGGGATCGAGAGATGCTTAAGCTTGCGGCTTTGTATCCTGAATATGGCTTTGAGGGTCATAAGGGATATGGTACAGCGACTCACGTCGAAGCAATTCGACAATATGGTTACTGCCCAATTCATCGTAAAAGTTTTAAACTAAAATCACTTCAAGTCACTCTCTTTTAGAGATGATGGCTATAATTTCGGGAAAAAGGATATTTTGATGGTTTCACTTACCCACCTTGAATCGGCATTGGCGGCTGTTGATGTCGAAGTTAAGGCATTACTCTATAATCAGTCCTTATCTCTCAGTGAAAAAGATGAAAAGATGTTGCCATTATTACGCGAAAGTAAGGTTCTTAAACAAGCTCACGAAGATGTGTGTTATTTACGAGACAATCCACCAAGCTCACCAACAGGGTGTAAGGCTGGAAGCTATCGGGAGGATTAATCCTCTCCTACGCTGCGGATAAAATCTTTGCTACAGACTCGTCAAAAAGATTTTGATCCATCCCGTACTCTTCGATTAGGCTACGAGCAATTGCGAGAGTTGCATCCGTCATTTGTCCCTCTAGCGTAATCGCTTCTTTGGATACTTTTAGAAATTTTGCCATCTCTTGTGTTTCAGAATCAGACGCATCCTCAGGTTCATTGGCAAAACGGATTAAATGTACCAAATCGGGATCAAAATTCCATTTATAAAAGATAGTGGCTGTTACATCTTCAGATTTACTGCCACACGATGCCACTTCAGCCTCGCTGGTTGAACCTCCATGATGTAACACGTCATGCAGTAGTGAGGACTTACCTGATTCGATCAAATAACGACTAATAACTACTTTCCCCAGTTCCAATAAAAAAGAGGCCAAAGAGAGGTGTTTAAGCAAGGACCGATCTACTTTACCCGCCCATCGGCTCACCAGTGCATTTTGCATCTGTGCACGCGCTAAATAATTATTTTGTGTCATTCCGTAAGGGGATAGGTCAATATCCATACACGAGTTTGCTGCAGAAGCTACGGTGAAGGTTCGGACGGTATCCTTGCCTAAGAGCGAAATGGCTTGTGTCACATCGGTAACGGTACGACTTAATCCGTACAGTGGAGAGTTGGCTGCTTTGAGAATGTAGGCAGTGACGATTGGGTCGTCTTTGATCGCGACGGCCATATCGGCTACACCACTGTTTGGGTTATTATAGACAATTTCCACTTTCCGAACTGTTTCGGGTAGCATGGGGATACGGTCGATTTGTTCCATCAATTCAGGATTCATGGTTTCCTCCAAATTATTTAAACTATAGATGAAATTATTATAGAATAGTATAGGTTAAAGTAGGGCGTTGTTTTTTATGATTTCAATGAAATAGGTGAGAAGTGAGATAAAAAGTAAAAAAAACTCCCCATCAGATACCTGCGGCACAAAGTACGTCTAGGTGTGCTGCTGTATTCCTACCCTGACACGATGTCTAAGCGCACCCTTGCACAGGTCTAATGAAGAGAAATCGCATTATGCCTATCTTTAGCTTATGATACAATTAGAGTAAAAATAAAAATACGAATTTTGGGTGATGATTATGATTAATCTACATGTAGATGAGTGGACGCAACAAGAGTATTTGACGAATAAATGTGAATTAGAATCACAAGGGGTAATCGTGGTATTGGTTGATACTATTTTAAATCCTATCGAGGGGATAACAACGATGACGTATAATCCACCGTTATTGCGGGAATATCCGAGAGGAAGCGTGTTTGTATTTTATTGTGACAGCGGTAAAAGTTCCCATGAGCGTTTGAGAGAATTTCGAACAAAATTTCCTGAGCATATTTGCATCAGTTTACGAGGAGGACGAGGGTATTGGCGGAAGAATTTACGAGTATAACAACAGTAGCACAAGCGTGTGAAGCGTTTGTCCTTTCTCTAAAGGAATCGCGTTATTACGATGCCCATGAGGATTTGGAAGCGATTTGGTTTCCACGTCGTTTTGAGGATGATGATGAAGTGAAGCTGTGGAAAGGGTTTATTAATGCGGCGGTGTGTTTTGAACTGATCCGTAAAGGTCGCTTAAACGCATCCCAAACCGCATGGAAAACGTATCTCAAATATTGCCCCTTCTTGGAGACGCTTACGGGGGAACATTGTGGAACGTATGTTAAAATAGTGCATTTAATAGAAGAAATAAGGAGTTACCAATGTCCCAATTCCTAGAAGCCATGGCATTTCGTCACGCATGCAAGCAGTTTGATAGTGAAAAACAGATTCCAAGTGAACAATTCGAGCAAATTTTAGAGGTTGTCCGTATGTCTCCCTCCTCGTTTGGCATGGAGCCGTGGAGACTGATTGTCGTACGTGATCCGAAATTGCGTAAAGCTCTCAAATCGTCGTGCTGGAACCAAAATCAGATTACGGATTGTTCCGAGTTGGTCATTTTTACCACCGATAACGATATTGTTCGAAGTGATTCCCCCTATGTACGTAAAATGTTTGAGCGTCGGGGCATGAGCAGTGAAATGGTCGATACTTATTTAGGTGTGTATAAAAATTACCTTGATCCCATAGAAGCGGATGAAGAATTGCTCGAAAACTGGACAGCCAAGCAGTGCTATATCGCCCTTGCCAATATGATGACCTATGCGGCGACGCTCGAAATTGATAGCTGTCCGATAGAGGGGTTTGACAAAGAGGGGGTTGAGGCGATTTTGGATCTTGATTATGGACGAAGTGTGGCGGTTATCTGCGCCCTTGGGTATCGAATGAATCCTCAAAGTGAGCAAAAACGGCTTGAGTTAAAACAAATCGTTGAATATCGCTAAGAATGGGGTTATGATGATAGTTCAGAAGATGGAACATTACACGGATCTCATTTTACAGTATGGGACAGAGTATGGATTGAAAATTTTGGGCGCTGTTGCTATCTTTTTTCTCGGAAAATGGCTTGCTCGTAAAGCTATTTTGCTTATGCGTAAAGCGATGGAGAAAGCGCACGTTGATGCGACCCTTGTCTCTTTTTCCAGTAATGTTGTTTATGTTGCCCTTATCCTTGCGATCATCGTTGCGGCAACGAGTAATCTGGGGGTTAATACTTCCTCCTTTATTGCTATATTCGGAGCAGCAGGTTTGGGAATCGGACTTGCTCTCAAAGATACCCTTGCCAATGTCGGGGCAGCAGTGCTTATTATCTTTTTTCGCCCTTTCAAGGTGGGGGATTCAATCGAAGTTTCCGCAGTTATGGGAACGGTACACTCTATCAATCTCTTCTCTACCACTCTCACTACCGCCGATAATCGTTCTATCATTATCCCCAATGGGACGTTGGTAGCCGGAAATATTATCAACAATACGGGAAATAAAGAGCGTCGGATTGATATGACGTTTGATATTGACTATAAAGATGATCTTAAATTGGCGAAAGAGGTGATTACTCAGGTGCTCGAAGGACATCCAAAAGTTTTGGCAGAACCTATTTTTACGGTTGCGGTAGGGGCGTTGGCTCCCAATTCGGTGCAACTATATGTGCGTCCATGGGTACTTACGGAGGAGTATTGGGATGTTCGATTTGAATTGATTGAAGCGATAAAATTAGAGTTTGACAAACACGCTATTACCGTGCCATTTCCACAAGTGGTTACGCATGTGAAGCAAGACGGGTAGGTTTATAGGCTCTAAATGCTACGCCTGCCCCCAATGCAGCAAGTGCGCCCCCTACAAAGAGATAATCGGGGGTATATTGATACAATATCCCTGCTCCTAATGCCCCCACAAATCCCCCTAATCCGTACGAGATACCGAAGAAAAATTGCTGAGAGAGTCGACGTGCGCTATACAGAGAAAAGAGTACGCTAATAGCCGCGGTATGAAAAAGGGCAAAACTAAAAGCATGGAGCGTTTGGGAGAGGAATAAAAGGGGCAACGAGGTGGGAAACAAAGCAACCATAAGCCAGCGTGCTACGGTGATAAAGGCGGTGAGTTGCAAAATGAGCCATAAATTTCTCCGCAATAGAGGTCCTTGGAAATAAAACATCAAAATTTCAGCAGCTACCCCAAACCCCCAGAGCCAGACGGTTGATTCTAACGAGATCCCATGATCGGTTGCGTAAATAGTAAAAAAGTTGTAAAACGGTCCGAAGCTCACTTGCATTAAGAAAAAGCCAATCCATAGGGGAAGATGGGGCAGGGGATTAAAGGAAGTATCTTCTTCTTGCGCCGAAGGGTGCTTTCGGTGCCATGATCCGACTATACCCCCAAAAATCAATGTCCCCACCGCCATTGCGATCAAGAAGCCGATTCCTACCTGAGGTGAGGTGAGCCATCGTACGAGCACCAGTGCGACAGCGATAAATCCGAGGGAGCCAAAAAGTCGGATTTTTCCATACCGTTCGCCCCCTATTCTCTCCAATGCAATTACTTCGACGTAAGGGAGGACGAGGGCAATTCCTATTCCAAAGAGGATATTGACCCCTAACAACGCCCAAAAATGTTCCAAAGCGGGGTAAAAGCCAACTGCCCCGATGCTCATTAAAGAGAGTGAGGTATAAAATGTTCTTGAATCAAGTTTGAAACCGCGTAAAAATAAAAAAGGGATTGCAAAACGTACTAGAGGGGCACATGCAAGGATAACACCGATCTCCATCGAACTCATTCCGCTCATGGAGAGTATTTTAGGGACAAAAATAATATGCACCCCAATAAGGGCAAAGTAGAAAAAATAGAAGAGGGCGACGAGAACGATCACGCTATATGACGCGAATCACGGCCGTACCGCTGAGCAGATCGTGGAGGGTACGTTTATCACGACGGAGTAGTCCAATGAAAAAGCCAACAAGAGTGATAAGAGAGATAAAATAACCGATAAAACGGAGAATAAGTTTCCAATAGGGGGCATTTTCCAAAGTACGGGCATCGACGACGCGAATGTGTGTCATCTTTTTCCCCGGGGTTTGTCCACTTTTATGCCATAACACGACGGTGATAGACATAAATAAGAGAAGTTGTGCTAGGGAACCAAGGGGATTGGGTGGATTTTTGAGGGCTTCTTTGTTGTGTAAGAGTACATCTATCCCTCCTGCGGTATGGGTTTGATCGTAGCCAAAGAGGAAGATGATGAGGAGAGAGATGGGTAAGCCGATCATAAAAATGTCGGTAACCAATCCCAACGCGCGTGACCAAAAAGTGGCGTAAATAATTTTTTGAGGAGCCACTTGGGATATTTTTTTATTTTTTTTAAGGGTTCTATATTGCATAGCACAATTATAACGGGATTACCATTCATTTACTAAATAATCGCATAATTCTCGAATCCCAATTGGTCGCAGCAACCAAAGGGGAGTTTTCATTTTTTCGATACTCCTTAAGATCAAAGCGCTCAGGTTACTCCCCCTGAGCAACTTCTCCTTTAAAATCTACCGTTTAATACCTAGTAATGTTTCCAAAAGTGTATCTGATGTCGTGATCGTTTTACCGTTGGCTTGATAACCACGTTGAATAATGATGAGATTGGTCAACGATTTGGATAAATCAACGTTCGACGCTTCAAGGGATGACGCTTGCATAAATCCTCGCCCTGCCGTTGCGGCTGTGCCGATGATCGGTTCCCCTGAATTCGCTGATTGGAGATAGGTATTGCCGCCATCACTGACAAGCCCCTCATTGTTGGTAAATTTTGCCATTCCGATTTGAGCCAACCCAAATGAGCGACCATTGGAGAAGCTTCCGATTAGCGTACCGCTTTGATCGATACGAATACCCGTTAAATCACCGCCAGGGAAACCATCTTGACTAATTCCACTGGTTGCAGAGGGGTTGTCAAAACTCGTGATACCACCAAAACTTCCTGCTACTCCGAAGTCAAGGGCAATTGTTTGATTCCCACCAGCACCATTATTGGGTGAAAAAGTGATACTTGGAATTGTAGCTCCTAGCATTGCCCCACTGCTGTTAAAGGAAATGACCCCCCCCTCAAGAATATTCTGATTGGGTGCTGTTCCTCCGATTGACCCTGGAAGTGGGACGCTCATACTGTAGCTCCAATCAGTTGTTGCGCCGACGCTTTGTTTACGAAAATCAATTTTTACGGTGTGTTTAGATCCAAGAGAATCGAAAACATCTATACTCGTAGAGTGGATTGCCGCATTAAGAGATTGACTTTGCTTGGTCGCCCCAGTGGGTAATGAGCCACCTAAGGTGCTAAAAGTATCGGTAAATCGGGTGTTGGCTACGGTGTCAAGATCTGTAATCGCTGCCACGGTAACGGTTAGTGGGGCGGTTCCTACCGATGGATTATTAATCTCAAACTTACCTTGAGAATTAATAGTGACTGTTGTTCCTGTGGAGGCAAGGTCAGCTTGAGTCTGTAATCCTTCCCGCAGTTGGTCGGTTGTTCGAAAGTAATAGGGATCACCTGCAACATAGGGTGTGGTAGTATAGTCAGCTAGCGTTGCACTGTTCGTATAGCGGAAATTTTGGGTAGTTCCCCCATTGTCAAATGAGACGGAAATCCCCTGCCCACCAGTTGTTACACCAGTAATGGGATCTGTTACTGCTGCGGTTAGTTGAATCGCTTGTCCTGCAGCATTGAACATAACGCCCATATCTTCCGATTTTTCAGTGATGTTTGTCGTGACATCAGTATTTAACCCTTGCGTCGAATTAAGAGTATTAGTCGGGGCAAATTGAGTGACTAGTGCACTAGAGCTGAGATTGGCTTTGATGGCAATCGTGCTACTAGCGCTGGCGGGGGTTGTTAATCCAGGAGGTATGTTGATGTTGGTGATGGGTGCGGTAGCATCCACTACCCCTGTTTGGGTGTCTCTAGGCCAACCTTGGACAATAAACCCATTATTATCGACAAAATTTCCTGATGCATCAAACTTAAAATCTCCCGAACGAGAATATTTATAGGTATTTCCTCCATCGGCTGAAACAACAAAGAACCCATCCCCTTGGATTGCAACGTCAGTATTCTTGTCGGTATTTTGTATCGAACCTTGTGAATGGATACGAGTAACCGAGTTGATCGTTGTTCCTAATCCAATTTGGACAGCGTTCTTACCTCCAAGTGCACCTTGTGGTGCTGTTGCAATTTGGCTCGTTTGCGCTAATAAGTCTGAAAAGTTGGCGCGCGAGTATTTAAAGCCGATTGTACTTACGTTGGCAATATTGTTGGATTCTATATCCATTGCAATTTGTTGCGATTGTAATCCGCTAATACCTGAGTAAAGTGATTTTAACATACTGTAATCCTTTTAAATTCAACATACTTCAGGAAAAATAATTCTCCCAAATTACGATAACCACTTGGGTCACTAAAGCCAGCCTCTGATGAGGTATAAAGTTTAATTCAATTTAAGATTATAAGCAAAATCTGTACCAAAAATCAGCGATGCATTTGTAATGCTTTTTGAATCATATCATCAACGGTAGTAATTGTTTTGGAGTTAGCTTGATAGGCACGTTGCATGATAATCATATCCGTCAATCCCACCTCCATTTTTACATTTGAAGATTCCAAATTCCCACTTTTAATGGTTGCCCCTGCCATCGTATTTCCAGCAGTATCTGTCCAAAATACAGGCTTACCACTATTGGAACTTTGCTGATAATACGTTCCTCCTTCGCGATTGAGCCCTTGGTCATTTTGGAAATGATAAACGGCAACACGACCAATGGCGCTTTGTTTCCCGTTGGAAAAATCAGCAATAATAGTACCATCAGAGTTGACACCATATTTTGTCAGTGTTCCTCCTGCCATACCATCCGATTGAGATGAACCACTAATCGCCATCCCCGCCGTTGAGATCAAGCCACTGAAGTTACTCCCTAAATTAATAGCAACAGAACTTCCATTATTATTGACTGAGGAGAGGCTGGAAGTTTTGAGTTCTCCGGATACTCCAAAAGTTACTTGACCATTTTGAGTATCATAAAGAGTTGTTCCATCATGCGAAGTGACGGTTGCTATTACGTCCCATGCTATCCCTTCTGTTGGTTGTGTTGCGCTTTGAGTAAAGGTGAGTTTTAAATTATTCTTTTCATTTGTACTACTGATGAGGTCACTACTGATAGCGCGCGATTGAGGATCAATGCCTAAGTTACCAAAAAATTGAGCTTGAGTAGTAGGTGTGACAGGATAGGTAAGACGTGTTGGAAATTCAAGCGGTCCTTGTGCCCCAACACCACCCAATGGTACATCAAGGGTTGGCTTCGTTAAGACGTAAGCACCGCTTGCTCCATTGGTAGTCTTATCCCCATAATCAAGTGTTGCATTGTAGGCAAAATTAGAAAGCATAGTTCCCGTGACATACATTCCATCCGCATTGACCAAATGGCTAGTGGATGAGTTGATATCTCCTTTAACGCTTTGGGCCGCATCAAACGAGAAGCTTCCATTTCGGGTAAAATAGTCCTGATTGTTACCTGTAACACCAAACCACCCATTTCCTTGAAGGGCTAGATCTGTGACACGGTCTGTGGGCATTAATGACCCTTGATTCATTTGAGCGCTAGTCGCTAGCAATCGAACCCCAACTCCTACGTTATCTGAAGTAGGGCTTGAAGCATTGCTACTTGCGATTGCTTCCGTAAAAAGATCAGCAAACTCCGCCGTAGAGCTTTTAAATCCTGTGGTTGAGACGTTGGCTAGGTTATCTGAAATAATATCCAAGGCATATTGATTACTCACTAATCCTGATATTCCCGCATAGTACCCTTGTGTCATAGGATCATCCTCCTGTTATCTCTTTAATCGTACTAAAGTCCACATACCCAGACCCGAGTTTAGCGTAGGTGATACCGTTGTCAAATTTGATGGATTGAATCGGATAAATCCCGACGCGTGTTGTAGCAGCCGTGCCATCTGTTTTGGTATAGGCTGATTCAGCGTAATACGTTCCTGCATCCAGTTTCGCTCCTGTATTATCAGTACCATCCCAGCTGTATTTGGCAACACCTGCATCAGTTGCCCCGATGGGCAGTGTCTTAAAAATTTTACCATTGACATCAATAATATTAACATTACCAGTTGTTGCAGCACTTGGAAAGTACATTTCAAAATCAGTTGTTTTCCCGGCTGTTAAGGTGATCGCATTACTTCCTGTATCGGCGATTTTACCAATGGCGGAGATACCAGAATATTGTGACGATGCGGTGAGTGAAGCTGCCAAACCTGTTAAAGCGGTACTCGTATTTGTTGCTGATTCCAATGTTGCTAATTGAGACGTTTGGGTCAAAATAGTGGCTGTATCCATAGGAGCCGTTGGATCTTGATTCTGCATTTGCACCATAAGAAGTTTCAAAAAGTCGTCTTTTCCTAAGACACCATTAGGATTGGTCACGTTTGACGATGAGGTCGTGGTAGCTGCTGTGGATGATAATGTATTTCCGTATGCGTCGATTGCCATAATAAACTCCTTAAGTTACGCGTAATGCGGTAAGATGATTTCGAGAGCACTTAATTGCTCACCATTGGATTCCAAGTCGGAAAGTGATTTATACGCTTGAAAACGATTTTGTTGCTGTTGCTGCTGTGGATTAGGATTTTGAGATTGATTTTCTCCACCTGACATAAAATTCATTGTTGCATTACTAACGCCTTGCTGTGCCAATTGAGTTCTTAACTCCATAGCATTTTGAGCAAGAAAAGTAATACTGCTCGCATTGGGGGATTGAATATTTACATGAATATTATTACCCCGTTGAACAAGTGTGACCTCCACCTCTCCCAACTTTTCAGGATTAAGCTTCATTGTAATACGCGTAAAAGGAGGTTTGTAATTCTCCGCTGCTTCTTTGAGATCGGTAGCAAAATGGCTCAAGCTTTGTACTGCTTCTTTTGATTTTACTTCAATCGAACCTTGTGTATGTACTTGTAACAATTTTGGTGATTCTTCTAGGGAGGGACTTTTTTCTTTGATTTTTTCTGATTTTTCTACGTCATTATTATCTCGAAGAAATGCCGTCAAAACATTCGTAGAGGTAACTGTAGCCGTTTTTGGTATTTCTTTAAAAACCTCTGGAACTGCTATTATTATAGAAACAGGTTGTGCTTGAACAGAGACAGGTTGTGCTGGAACAGAAACAGGTTGTGCTGGAACAGAGACAGGTTGTGCTGGAACAGAAACAGGTTGTGCTTGAACAGAGACAGGTTGTGCTGGAACAGAAACAGGTTGTGCTGGAACAGAGACAGGTTGCGCTTGAACAGAGACAGGTTGTGCTGGAACAGAAACAGGTTGTGCTGGAACAGAGACAGGTTGTGCTGGAACAGAGACAGGTTGTGCTGGAACAGAGACAGGTTGTGCTGGAACAGGAACAGAAACAGGTTGTGCTTGAACAGGAACAGAAACAGGTTGTGCTTGAACAGGAACAGAGACAGGTTGCGCTTGAACAGA
>Ga0172379_10004924_pt1 | contig 19178 bp, 11 predicted proteins | sample GrowelOW334metaG_FD_119756 | JGI IMG/M metagenome (GOLD analysis project Ga0172379, IMG submission 119756) | Groundwater microbial communities from an aquifer near a municipal landfill in Southern Ontario, Canada - Groundwater well OW334 metaG | ecosystem: Environmental > Aquatic > Deep...
AAACACGTCTTTAGCGTATACTTTTGGATAAATTATATTTGAATGTATTGATTTCATACTAAATATTTTTTACTTGCATTTTCCTTCGCACTCAAACAACTTTATATTATCATTTTCATTAGCATCTATGCATTTTTGAACGCATGATTTGCACTCTGTAAATTGAGAATTTTCTATTTGCTGGCATTTGTTGTTTTTAACGCCGCATTTGGCATATTGCAAACATTTATCCCCGATTAAGTATATTTCCGTGCAAACATCGGGCGGATTTGAACCGCATTTTATGTCCAATCCGTGGCAATTTTCCAAAGAACAAGCGCCCGGAGTGCAGGTTGTCGGCGATAATTCCACGGTAGAATCTTCTTCAACAGTAGGATTATATATTCTCTGGCTCATAATGTTCTTTTGATTGTCTACAAAAAAACAGGTTGCGGAAATAATCGGCCGCCCCGAACCTTCTTGAATAAAAGCAATATGCCAGCCATTATCAGTTTTTTCGGTTTTAATTGATTTTGGCGGCAATTGATTGCTTGGATATTCTTTAAATTCAGGAAATTGATTTTTTACTATTTCAATTGCCGTATGTTCGCTGACTATTTTTGAAGCCGAAATTTGAAATTTTTTAATAAACCAATAACCGATTCCCGCGCAAAATAAAACGACAAGAATTAAAATGAGTATTTTATTTTTCATAATATTTTTAAAATATATTTATTTCTTTGACAAATTTTTTTGTAATCTTTTTAACTTCAATGGCATTTTGGGCATCCATCAGCAGAACTCTTAAATCTTTTGCGTTGTCAAATCCGCTGGCATATGCTTTGAAATATTTTTTTATAACATTAAAACTTTTGAGGCTGTCATCACAATCAGTTTTGTACATTTTTTCAAAAAGCTCGGCGTGTTTTACCATACATTTGAGCCGTTCCTGAATACGGGGCGTTTGTTTTGAAAATAACCACGGATTTGTCAAAACTCCCCTTCCAACCATTACTCCGTCTAGGCCGGATTTTTTTGTTTTTTCACACGCTTCTTCCAATGTATTTATATCGCCATTGCCGAGAATAATCGTTTCGGGCGCGCAACAATCTCTCAGCGCTGCGATTTCAGAAGCAAATTCCCAATGCGCGGCAATATTATACCCTTCTTTTTTTGTGCGAAGATGAACGGTCAACGCAGCCAAATTTTCCTGCAAAAGAATCGGAACCCATTCTTTGATTTGATTTTTAGAATAACCTATTCGCGTTTTTACGGAAACCGGCAAATCCCCTGCTCCTTTTTTTGTCGCTCTGATAATTTGTTTTGCGAGTTCAGGATTTTTAATTAAAGCCGCTCCGGCGCCCTGTTTTTCAATATCTTTATCCGGACAGCCCATATTAATATCAATGCCGTCAAAACCAAGCTCGCGTATTATTGCGGCCGCCTTTTCAAACTTTTCAGGTTTTGCGCCGAATATTTGAGCCACAATCGGATGCTCTTTTTTATTATACCACAAATCCACCAATAGTCGCTCCTTGCCTTTGGAAAGCAGTCCTTCCACGGAAACGAATTCTGTCAAAAAAACATCAGGCCGGCCGTATTTTAAAAGCATTTGCCGAAACGCCGCATCAGTGACATTTGCCATCGGCGCGATAGCCATAATGGGTTTTTTCAGCTTTTTCCAAAAATTTTGTTGCATAATATAACGTGTCTGAATAATAGATAAAATGTCATTTCTTGAGAAGTGACATTTTTCTCTGGCGATAAATTCTTTGTCGACAAATTCTTTATCTATTTCTTACAAAATGCTAAAGCGTATGATTTATCATCGGCTGTATAAATTTTAACATCGGAAAAAAATTTCGAAATATTTTTTCTAAATTCATCTTCATTGTATTTATAGGAAATCGCAATTAGTATTATATCGCCCTCATTAAAATAAATTTTTTTATTAAGATGTTTGATAGTCTTATTTTTATTCACAACATAGAACATCTCTACCCTAGAATTCTTAAATTTTACATCATATTTTACATCTCTTTTTGATAATCCAATTTGTTCTATAACCTTGATTAAAAATTTATCAAGAAGTTTATCGCAATAAGGTTTAATAATTTTTTCCTTTTTTGTAGCACTGAGTCCATTGCCTATAAGCAAAACATCATTTTTATTCATACTATTTTTAATTCCATGCAGAATATTATCTCTATTAAAATTACCAAGAGTATTTCCAAGTAACATCATAAAATGATGTTTAAATTCAGTATCCCTAAAAATGGGTATAACATTATCTAAATTTTCAAAATCAGAAATATTCCATTCGAACTTTAAGACCTCGCCAATTTTAAGTTTTCTGATTGTTTGTGCGGCTTTGCTCACCATGTAAGCACTGATATCGATTGGGCAATATCTAATAGACAAATACCTACTTAACTCTTTAATGAATAAAGATGCTTTTTGCCCATCACCACAACCTAAATCTATTAAATTATATGACTTGAACAATAATTGCTTAATAAAAATCGAAAGGTATTTCTTTATCAAAGAAACCTCCTTATCAATTATTGATTTTTTATAGCTCTCATTTTTTTCTAAATTCAAAAATCCTTTTGCTTGTGATGTTGTTAGATACCAAAGTTTTGAATCAGCAAGATCCCAAATTCTTGTCTTACCTTCAAGCGTAAAACCTCTTGTTATCAATTCCTTAAAAATTAGATCATTAATTTTCATAAACTTCTTATTTCATTAAATCATCAATTAAAAATCATTAATTAATTGACGATTTTTATTTAACATAATTTATCCTATTTTTGTTTTGCAATTTTTTAAATCGGCAGAGAAATGAAAAATGTTGTTCCTTGATTTTCAACTGATTCAAACCAAATCTTTCCATGATGCGCCTCAACTATAGCCTTGGCTATATAAAGCCCGAGACCGGTTCCGTCCGCATGCAAGGTGGATACATTGTCCGCGCGAAAAAATTTACTGAATATCTTATCCTGTTGATGTTTAGGAATACCAATACCGTTATCTTTCACGAAAAATATCACCTCATTACTTTTGTGCTCGCACCCGACTATTATTTCCGTATTTTCCCTTGAATATTTAATCGCATTGCTGATTATATTTTGAAAAACCTGACGAATTTTTAATTCATCAATTAATAGAATCAATTCATGCGGCGCATCAGCCGAACAATTTAATGTAATATGTTTTTGATTGGCACTTGATATTTGTTCTTTGATTACATTCTTCATTATTGGAACAATATCTTTCTGATCAAGAACGATATCAAATTTTCGGCCCGTATCTATATGCGAAACATTTAATAAATCATCCACTAATCGAATCATCCTCTCATTACTGCTATTTATCTGTTCAATATATTCTTTATTTTTCGTGCTCAATTTGCTCTGTAAGAGAAATTCAGAAAACCATTTAATGCCGGTTAATGGGGTGCGAAGCTGATGTGAAGCAATAGAAACAAATTCTGATTTCATTTGGTCTATTTCTCTCTCTCTGGTAACATCGCGAAAAACAACGACACAACCGATAATTTTTCCTTCTTTATTTCTGACCGGCGAAGCACTGTCCGCTACTTGCACTTTAACTCCATCTTTTCTAATTAATTGAGTATGATTGGCCATCTCCTGAATATTACCCGTATTCATAGCTTGTTTAATAAAAACATCATTAACTTGACCGTCTTTCTCATAAATAAACTTTAATATTTGATCATATTTTTGACCAATCGCTTCGGCTTTTGTAAATCCGGAAATTTTAACCGCCGATTCATTAAATATAAGAATTTTGAAATCACTATCAATAACCAAGACCGCGTCACCAATACTGTTTATAATAGTTTCTACTTTTGTTTTTTCTTCATTAATTTGCTCTAAATTATTTTTTATTTTTTGTTCCGCTATTCTTTGATCGGTGATATCAATAGTATAACCGGCCAATAATTTTTTATCTCCCTGTTGAATAGGAAATTTAATAGTAGTATAATTGCGGCCATTAAAATCCTCTTCCAGTTTAGTCGTTTTATTGAGAGAAATAATGGCATTGTCATCCGCGGTAATTTTTGCGGCGAATTCTGTTGGAAATAATTCTTCCATTGTCTTTCCTGCTGCATCTTTACCTTTTGCGCCAATCATCTCGCCAAAATTTTTGCTGGCCATTATTACGCGACTTTCAGTTGGAGTCACTGACTTGATATAAGTATAAATAGGAGAATTACTGATATATAATGAAATTAAATCACTGCTCTCTTTCAATGAAACCTCCATCTTTTTCCGCTCAGTAATGTCTTGCACTATCCCATTAAAAACCACCTCATGGTCGCTCAGAGACGGAATGGAATTGCCGGAAAACCAAATCTTCTCACCTGAAGGTTTTTGCATTTGCCCTTCGTATTTCCATTCACTTTTTTCTTTAACAGCTTTTTGAATTGACCCTATGAAACCATCCCTGTATTCAGGAAAAACTAAGGCTATAAAACGTTCAAAATACCCATCTAAATTAGGTTTTAAACCAATTACTTTTTCCGACGCACTGCTTACATAATAAAATCCAAATTCTCCATTCGGTCTGGCATAAAATTGATAGACAATGCCCGGAATTTGGGTTGTCATTTCAAGCAATAATCTCTCACTCTTTTTTAATGCTTCCTCTGACCACTTGCGCTCGGTAATATCCCTGAAAAACCAAACCCTACCAAGATATTCCTCGTCTTCACTGATTAAGGGCGCGGAGTTTCGATCAAAATATCTTCCGTCAAGAAAAGAAATTTCATCATGACTTTTTTCATCCTTATGTTTGTATAAATATTCAACCTTGCGTCCGAACTCTTGCGGATCTTTTAATTGGCTCATCACGCACTCTAACATTTTTTTATCATCCTTGGTATCTAAAATTTCCTGAGGTATTTTCCACATTTCACCGAATTTTTTATTCATCATTATAGTTTTTCCCTCTTCACTTACTGCCAAAATTCCTTCAACTGATGTTTCCATTTGAGCTCTTAAGAGCGTGCTTTTTTCTTTAAGCTGCCCTTGTTTTTCTCTTTGTAAAGAAACATCGCGGAAAAATCCCAATAAATAATGCTTTTTGTCGATTAAAATCGGATAAGAACTAACGTCAGCATAAAAAATTGTTTCATCCTTTCTTTTTACCGGTATATTTTGAGCAACGTTGATTTCTGCTTTTGCTAATTTTTCAAATTGTTTTAAAACATGAGGAAGATCTCTTTTTGGATGAATATCCTCTATTTTTAATTTTTCAATTTCTTTTAAAGTATAACCCAACAAATCACAAAAAGTTTTATTCGCCAAATGAAATGCCTTATTTTCTAAATCAGTTACTACTATTCCGTCGCGCGCTCCTTCAAAAACACTTTTAAATTCTTCGTCAAATTTCTTTTTAGCCATATTTTAAAATTAGGTTTATTTAAAAAAGTATCTCTAAAAAATTAAATTCCCATTGTTTCTCTCTTTCTGATTTGATGCAGCCAAATCATTGTTAATAATATAATTATGAGCGAAAAAACAGTGGTCTTTAAATTTAAACGATTAAACAATAAAACCCAAAAATTTCTACTCACCGTAAAGGTGACTATCGGACTTGGCTGGCTTTTAATCTTGGCGTCCGGATCAATCGCTACGGCAAAAATAGTATGTTCACCCGGTGTTAATTCAATTAAATCCTGGGAATGATTTACTTTCCAAACACCGTTTTCATCAGCTTTAGTGCGATAAATTAAAGCTTGGTCACTGTGAACATAGACAATTACATCTTGGTTTGGCAAAGCGGTGCCGGTAAAAGTAAACATATCATTGGCAACTACTGTGTTAATGTTGGTAACAATTGGAGTTGGAACACCGGCTAATTCAATCGCTTCAACATTCTCACGAATTAATGGCGCCACGGGCAATGGCACAGAAATTACTTCCGGAGCCGGCACGATTGGAATTGGCCTTACAATCGGATTAATAACCGGTACGGTTCCCGGTTTTATCACCGGAGTCTTAATGATTTTTTCTTCTTTAGTAGTTTCAATCGGTAAAATTATTTTATTCAAATTAAGTTTAACAACAACACTTTTATTGCCGGTCTGATCAATGGCAATTAAAGCAAACAAGTGCGCGCCATCTTTTAAGGCAAAATCAGTCGGAATTTTAAATTGCCATGCGCCGTCAGTATTGGCTGTTGTCGTAAATTTATTTTTTTCATCCAATGTTATTTCAATTTGCGATAATGATTCTGCGACTCCGACCAAATTTGGAGTGCTGTTGGTTATTCTGTCTTCATTTTTTGGACTCAATACAATCGGCGCGCTCGGTGGAGTAGTTTTAATTTTTAGATTAATTGAATCTGAAGCTTCGCCTATATTATTGAAAAGATTAATTGCTTTTGCTGTAATAATATGCTCTCCTTCTGAAAAATTAATTATCTGACTAAATCGCCCATTATTATCTGTTGCATTATCCAAGCGCTTAATCAAGACACCATTATCATATAAATCAATTTTTGATCCTACTTCTGCCAATCCGGAAATATTTATTGATGTAATATTTGTCGGTGATGCAAGAGGAGACAAAATTGGTTTCCCCGGGAGTGTTATTACCGCCGGCGTATATCCTCCTCCACCCGATACTACCGCAGCAGTATCATTATTGGTGATTGAACAATCATAACTATTTCCGGCGACAATGGTAATTTTTCCATTTGCGTCACAATCGCCTCCGTAAATCGCGACGTCATAACCGGTTGGACCGGTTTCGGAAACATTATAAGTGCCGGCCAAGAAATTATTTGATATGCCGCTATTCACAGCAGCATTCCCCACTTTTAATCCAAAAGCGTTTACTGCGGACATGCCATTATTGTCATTGATTACAATCTTGGTCACTGTTAATGAACCTTGGGTCGGCGGTGGCGGTATATTATCGTCATTGGTAATAGTGCAAGTTTTAACATCGCCAACATTCAAAGTCAATTGACCACTGGAATTACAATCACCACTAAAAGTGGCAGTATAACCGGAAGGACCACTCTCATTAATAGTATAATTATCTGCGTCTACTCCGGTCTCAATATTATTGACGACTGAAGTTAAGCCGGCAAACAAAGAAAAATCTGAAGCTACGGACGTACCACTGTTATTGTTTACCACCACTTTTTTAACAATAATTTTTGGTTGAATATCATCACTGATAATAGAACATGAATAGGTATTACCGGCTGCTACAATTATTTTTCCACTGGCATCACAATCGCCACTGAAAGTTTCCGCGTATCCGATTGGTCCGGCATCAGATATGGTATATGTTCCTGAAACAAAATCTTTACTGATACCATTTACCATTCCGGTCGTATCAACTTTTAAAACAAAATTATTAACCACTGCAGTACCGCCGTTGTCATTGATAATTACTTTACGAACCGTCACTGATCCTTTTGTTGGCGGCGGGGGCGGATTATCATCATTGGTAATAGTACAAATTTTAACATCACCGATATTTAAAGTGACTTTGCCGGCAATATCACAATCGTCGCTATAGTTGGCTGTATAACCATCAGAATTATTTTCATAAACAGTGTAATTTCCGGCATCAGCGCCTGCTTGCACTCCATTAGCTACTGACATCAAACCAACAAATAAAGGAAAATCATTAGCCGACAATGTACCTCCATTATTATTCACTACCACTTTATTCACAATAATTTTTGGTTGAATATCGTTACTTGTAATCGTGCAGGAATAACTATGTCCGGCTACGATATTTATATTTCCATTGGCGCTACAATCACCACTAAAAGTCGCATCATAACCGATTGGTTCTGTTTCAGAAACATTATAAGTGCCGGCAGTAAAATCATTGGCATCGCCACTCACGACGATTGTTGCTCCGACTTTCAAATTAAAGTCATTAACAATCGCATTGCCGCCGTTGTCATTAACTACCACCTTGGTAACTGTTAAAGTTCCTTTGGTTGGCGGCGGGGGCGGATTATCATCATTGGTAATAGTACAAGTTTTGACATCACCAATATTTAAAGTGACCAATCCTGTATTATCACAATCACCATCATAACTGGCCGTATACCCCGAAGGACCATTTTCATTTACCGTATAATTGCCTGCATCAATTCCGGTATTAACCCCATTGGTTACACTGGTTAAACCGACAAATAACAAGAAACCGGAGGCTGTAAATTTTCCTCCATTATTATTTACCACTACTTTGTTCACAGTAATTTTTGGTTGAATATCATTATTAATGATAGTACAAGCATAAGTATTACCGGCGACAATGGTAATATTTCCATCAGCATCACAATCGCCACTAAAAATAGCTTTATAACCGGCTATTCCGGTTTCCGTAACTGTATAATCTCCTGCATTAAAATTTTCGCTCACGCCATTGGTCACACTGGTTGCGCCAACTTTCAAAGTAAAATCATTAGCAACAGCCGATCCGCCATTATCGTTAATCACCACTTTAGTAATAGTCAAAGCTCCTTTGGTTGGCGGTGGCGGTATATTGTCGTCGTTGGTAATGGTGCAAGTTTTGACATCACCAATATTTAAAATTATTTGCCCGCTGGAATTGCAATCTCCGCTAAAGCTGGCAGTGTAACCGGACGGACCGGATTCATTTACCGTGTAGCTGCCGGCATCAATAGCACTTTGCACACCATTAGTAATAGCATCACTGCCTATTAATAAACTATAATCACCGGAAGAAGCCGTGCCACCATTATTATTTATCACCACCTTGTTTACTGTCACTTTGGGTTGAATGTCATTATTGGTAATAGTGCAAGAATAATCATTACTGGCCATTATATTAATATGCCCGCTGGCATCACAATCACCACTAAAAGTAGGATTATAACCGGATAGACCAATTTCGGAAACTGTAAACGAACCGGCCAAATAACTTTTTTTATCACCATTGGCCACAACCGTGTCATTCACTTTTAAAACAAAATCATCAACCGTAGCTGTTCCGCCGTTATCATTAATTACCACTTTATGCACAGTTAAAGTGCCTTCTGTCGGCGGTATGTAAACATTGATATCATCCACTGTCGTCTCGTTGCCATAATCATCTATTGCCCAAATTTTTACGAAATAATCACCGGTTAAATTTATATTCGTAATCACAGTAGAAATCGTTGTTATGGCATTTAAATTCATATCATCAGTGGCATCCCATTTTGCCGCCGTACCGGAACGATTAATTACATCGTTTTGATTCGCGCCATGCCAAAGTTCATAATGATTAAAATGCGCGTCAGTAATTCCCGCGGACCAATTCATAGTTACTGAATTATCCGTATTGGAAAATTTACTTAAAGAAATCAAACCAAGAGGAGAAGCCGTGTCTACTGAAAAATCAGCAGATTCATAATATGGACTTGTTATTCCTAAAGCATCAACACCACTGAGACGCACTCTCATGGTGGATTTTTCTTCATTATTAAAATCAATTCCGGCATTCCAAGTTATTGTTTTATTATTTCCGGCGGAAATCCCCTCACCCAAATGACCGGTCAAGGTTGTTTTCGGCACTGTCCATGTGGTACCGCCATCAGCAGAAATATCCAAACTTATATTTGCGGTTTTATTTAAATTATAATGAATGGTTACTGTTTTCGCGCCTAATGTTTGAACAGCGGTAATATTTGAAATAGATAAAATTTTTGTATTTACGCTGAAATTTGATGATTCTTGATATGCGCCTTGATGACCAAAAACATCTAAAGCACGCACACGAATTTGCATTGTAGCTGATTCTTGGTCCGGAAAATCAACAACCGCGTTCCAATTAAATGATTTGGATCCTGCGGTCTGTGAATCGCCCATGTCTCCGGTATAAGTATTTGCGGCGACATTCCATGACATTCCGCCATTTGAAGAAACGCTGAATTCAACTGATGAAGAACTCATATCTGACAAATCATAATTTACAGTAACTAATGCTGAGCCGGGAGTTTGCGAAGCCGAAACATTGCTCACGACAGGAGATTTTGTGTCTATTGAAAAATCACCAGATTCAATAGGTGCTCCCTGATTGCCATAACTATCCGTAGCAATCAATTTAATTCTCATGGTATTTTTTTCTTGATTAACAAAATCAACAGCAGCATTCCAAATAATATTTTTCGCCAACCCGGCTGTCACGCCGCTGCCGACGTCTCCGCTTGGCGTGAATACATTATAAGTGGCACCACTGTCATCTGAGACGGAAGAAACAACAATATTATTCGCTCCTGCTCCATCAGCCAAGTCATATGTAATTGTCACATTATTTGTATTTGAAATTTGATTGACTGAAATATTTGAAATAACAGGACCGGCTGTATTCACGACAAAAGCCGACGAAACAGCGATATTACTGTTGGTAACAGAGTCATTTGATTCTAAACGCACATAAACCGCGGAATCTTCTACGTCGGGCAAATCAGCTCCGACATCCCAATGAAAAACTAAATTAGTACCACTGCTATTAAATGCCAAATTGGTCACACCGTCACTCCCTACTCCGGATTTTTCCGTCATAGTTTGCCAATCAGTGCCATTAAGAGAATATTCGTATGTTACCAAATTATTAGTCTGATTTTGATGATCAGTACCGGTATAATTTACAACGACATATTTTGTGCCATCTGTTTTTTGCGCTGTTGAATTAATTGTTATTTGCGGAGATTGATAATCAGAAGACGCTCCGCTGGAAAAATCACTCTCACTGGAAACCGCGTGACCGGTATCACTTGTATTTCTTGATTTGGTTTCAAAATTATATTGCGTAATTGGTTGAGATAATCCGCTTACCGTTATTGTACCTGTGGCCTGCCAATATGGATTTGATCCTAAAGAACCATCGCTTTGCACATATAAACTTTGTGTACTTTCAAAAATAGCATACTCCAGCCCATCTATTTCTGAAGAATTTTTATTAATCGTCACATTTAAAGAATTTTCCGTAGGACTATTAACAGTAGGCGCAGGCGGAGTAAATGGCTTTACATATTTATATAAATGATTTGGTGAAGAATTTTTATTTTCCGTTGTATATCCGAAATCATCAGTGTGTTTTATTTTTACGGCTGAAATATAATCATTTCCTTTAAGCGTTACTCCCACTGATACGCTTTTATCAGAAGGCGTAGCTGTATCAGCGTCTCCGATTTGTTCCAAACCATAATCCCCTCCGTTAATAGCTACATAAAAATTATTTGTATTAGGATTGCTTTCTGTAAAACTACCTCCGATTAATACAGTGGTTGCGCCGGCCAGAGGTTGGGCCAATAAATCCGTGGGCGTGGCAATTACAGGCGCTTTATTGTCTAAAATAAAACTGGCAGAATCAACATAATTACTTTGATTTTGATATTTATCTTTGGCTCGCACCCTAACCATCATATTATTCTGCTCTTGATTGGCAAAATCAGTACCTGCGTGCCAAATAATTGTTTTACCATTGCCACTGGTAACAGTTGCGCCTATGTCCCCGCTTGTGGAAACTACCGGTACTGTCCAGTTTGATCCCCCATTTGAAGAAACCTGTAATTCAATTAAAATATTATCAGTTGTGTTATCAAATAAATCATATCCGATTTGAATATCCGTGCTGGACGAAAGTTGCGTTGCAGTTACATTGGATACTATTGGCAAAACATAATCAACACTGATCGCCGAAGAAGAAATAAAATTACTATTAGCAATAACATCATTGGCGCGCAATCGGACATAAACAGTGTTATTATAAACATTACCCAAATCGGCTAACGCGTTCCAAGTGAATGTATGCGCCACGCCAGACGGAGAACTTGATAAACTATCTGCCGGATTAAATGAAACAGGTGTCATGGTGGTTTGTTCACCGGAGAACGCACCTGTTAGAGAATATTCATAATTTACCAAATTGCACGGATCGCTTTCATTGTCTTGTAAATTATAATTTATATGCACATAACCGGAAGAAGTATCTTGTTGCGCAACTATACTTGATATATTTGGCGGAGAATTTTGTATATAACCCACAGAAACATCATCTAAAATAACCTGTTGCGAACCATTACTGACTAAAAATGCTCTCCACATTATTTTACCCGTGGTAACAGGAAAAGATGTTATATGAGAACCGATTATAGAAGCGTCATTGGAATTAGCTGAAGTGGAAGCAGTTGCCCAAACAGAATTATTCCAATATTTCCAAGTTAACCCATCATCACTGGAAAGTTGATAATTAATTGCACCGCCGTTTTTAGTTGCAGTTTCATTAAAAGAATTCCAACTGGTTAAATTTACCGGAGCGAGTGAATTGACAGGATAAATAGCCGGACTGTCAGAAGGATAAACCGGAGTCGAAGTCCAAGAACATCCGCTTTGCGCAGAACAAGCAGGAGAAGTAATAAAAGTATTGCAAGCAGTCGGAGAACCTGAACATGATGCTGCCTTAGACCAACTTAATTGAATATTGTCAAAACCCGCAGTATTGGTGCCACTTGTACCTGGACCGGTAATACGACGCGCGACAATTTTAAGATAATATGGTCTTGCCGTAGTAAGTTTAGAACCAACATTTAAACCAGTAACACTCGCCCAATTTGAAGCTGCTGTAACTGTTTGTGACCACACCTGAGTGCCAAGCGTAGGCGCCCCTGATGTACTATCAACAAAAACATATAAAATAAATGATGTTAAACCGGGACTGGAATACGAGGGGGTACGCCAATCAAAATTTAGAGTCGCCGTGGGATTGCTCGCAGTTGTAGTGAAAGATTGTTCCCAATAACCGGAGGACGTATTATTATTTCTATTAGTAAAAGAAAGATTTACATAAGCACCCGGATTACCATTATTAAGAACCCTCATACCACTCGCTCGGGCGCCGTCTTCCCAATCAACGTATACCCAACCGGCAGTGTCAGTGTTAAAGCCGGGATTGGTAGTTGCGCCAGAGGCTGACCCACTCCAAGAACAACCGGCTTGCGCAACACAAGTAGGACTTGAAATAAAAGTAGTACAAGCTGTTGGTGTACCGCCACAAGAACCGCCTGTTCCCTGATCTTTTAAACGCGCTACTCCGCTGACCACTTCAATTTTCGCGCTATCATAAGTATAGTTAGATGATGTATTAAAATCCCAATTTTGCGTGGCAGCCAGAAGCGCTTGCGCGCCTATAAGATAAGATGAAACCAAACCAATAAAAATAAATTTCAATAAAAAAATCCCCCCTGCACTAAACAAAGTCGCTAAACTTATTTTTCTTCTTATTATATAAACACTAAAATGTTTTTGTGCTTTTTCTTTAGAAGGAAAAATAAAACCGTTTTCTTGCAACTTTTTCGGGGAGACGACCAAATAAAAAGGTAAAGAAATAATTAAAAAAGCCGATTCGGTTAATAAAAATAAAAATACATAAGGCAGAGCCACTATTCCATTTTTGGCTCCCACAATTTTTTGTTTAAGTGAAAAAATATAGCCAGAAAAAAACAAGAATAAATTTAACCATTTTCTAGGCATATTATTAAATTTTAAAATTTTTAAATTGTTAAAAGGGTTAGAAACACTCCTAATAAAATAATAATTACAATTGACCAGTTGGCTAAAATATCCACATTTTTAATCAATGAATCCAACCAAGAGGTCGTTACTTTAAAAAATTGTTCTTGCGCAGCCTCGCTTCTGATGCCTAATTCTTTGTTATAACCGAAAATAATAACCGAATGGTTGCCTTCTTTTAAATGAAATATTGATTGCTGATGACTGATATGCCATTCACCATTTTTATCCACATCAGTGGTATAAACAGCCGTTTGCTGGTCAGATAATAATAAAACCACCATTGAGTTGGGTTGACCCTTGCCTATAAAATCATAATTCACGCCTTTAACTTTTTTAACAATCGTGAGTTCCGGACGAGGCATAGTATCGACAACTCGCGCCGTTTGAATACCTATCTCATTAGCTACTAAATCTTTAGATAAAATATCTTTCGGATTAAAATTAGAAACAGAATATAATTGCATCGGACCATGAATGGAGGGCAGCAATAAAATCAGGGCTAATTTTATAATCCAAATCAAAGCAAAAATTCCTACGCCGGTTGTTGTTAAAATGCGACGTAAATTATAATCAAAAGACACCTTTGCATAGGTGCCTTTTTCAGACATAAAAGCCATTACTTTTTCCGGTTTTAGACCGAGATATAAAGGAAAAGAAATTATTCCAAGAACTATTTCTGAAAAAATTAAAACTATAATATTATAAATTACTCCCGGCCCAGCTTGGCTAATCACTAATTGCTTGCGGTTATAAATACGATTAGTTAAAAGCAAAACTAAATTAAGCCATTTATTTTTCATTTTATTTTATTAAAAATGAATTAAGATTCTAATTTTTTCTTAACTTTATCAAATAAAACGGATAAATTAGTATCAGATTTTACAAAATAATCTTCTGCGCCAAGTGCTTTGGCTTTTTCAACACTATCTTTGTCGCCAAGATTTGATAAGACGATTACGGGAATATTTTTTAATTCTGGATTAGCTTTAATGCTGCGCAAATAGTCAAAACCGTTCATTTTTGGAAGCAAAAGATCCAATAGCACAATATCCGGTTTAAGACGTTCTGTCATTTTTAAAGCAGTTTCGCCATCACTGGCTGAAGCAATAGTATATTCTCCTTTGTGAAATGAAAGATAAAGTACGCGAAGTAAAATTTCATCATCCTCCACGATTAACACTGTTTTTTTGGTATTTTTTATCATATTGATAAATACTAAATTTTAAGTTTATTTTTTACGTATTTAACTATTCTCTCCATCTCAACGTTTGATTTAATAAAATATTCATCCGCTCCCAAAGCTTTGGCGGATTTAACATCACCTACATCGCCCAAATTGGACAACATAACTACGGGAATTTTTTCTGTCGTTGAGTCCGCTTTAAGTTGTTTTAAAACCGCAAAACCATCTATACCGGGAATAATCAAATCCAATAAAATTATATCCGGTAAAAATTTATTCACGGCTTCCATTACTTGTAATCCATTATCAACAATCGCGACTTGAAAATTTTCTTTTAAAAAAACTTGCGATAAAATTTTTGATAAAAGAGCGTCATCTTCAACGATCAAAACTTTTTTTGCTATTTTTTTATTACTGAATAATTTCTCCAACATATTTGAAAAATTAATTAATGAATATCTATTTTAAGAAAAATTCAACTATTGTAATATTACCATATAATTTTAATACCAACAATAGAACAAATAATACTCTATTTTTGACGCATCAGATGAAATTCTCCTTTAAGGACTCCGTAAGCAGGAATGGTTACTGTCGCACTTCCGGTCATGATATCAGTTGTATAGCTGCCCTGCATAGTGAATGTGGCCCCGTCAGTAACAACTGTGCCGAAGTCCAATGCGCTTCCACTGACTCGTATTGCTATCGGCCGGTATCCCGAATCTTCTGTACACTGTTTAGGCACGGAAATAGTGCCAAGTGGTTTTGGAGCTACGGTTTGGCCCCAGGCACATAAATTAGTATAACGAACCTTTCCGGAAGCAATGTTATTTTCCACAGAATCAATTATCAGTTCCATATCTCCATCTTCATAAACTGTAGTAATGCCGGGACCGGTTGTAAATTTTCCGTAAACTTGCACTCCCTTTCCGACTAAAGATGATTTCCATATTCCCCTTAAATCGCGAGTGGGCGTCAAATTGCCGATTGGCGGTTTAGGGGTAACAATGGAATCAAGTTTTTTGTCTACAAAACCGAACATTAGAGGTTTTTTTACCGCAACATATGTTATGGCTCCCACTGCTAATCCTAAAATAATCAAGAGAATGACTGCCGAAAATCCTTTATTATTTTTCATAATTTTACCGATTGAATTAAACAATTATTTCAAACGAAACGAAGCTTTAATCGTTACCATCACGTCTTTTTCAATACTGGAAGTGTCATAATTGCCATAGTCGGAAATATCAACCGAATTAGGCGTCAAAATTTGCACCACGCCATTGGAAGCGGATATAACGCTGCCAACATGCCGACCCGTGCCTTCAGCAATTTTTTCAGCTCTGGCTTTGGCATCTTGAACTGCTTGTGTTAAAAGCGATACGCGCAAATCAGGAAGTTTAGAATAATAATATTCCAACGATTGAACAGAAATAATCGCTCCCTGCTCGGATAAAGTTGGAATTTTTTTGGAAATATCAGTTATTTTATTGACATCATTTGATTGCACAGTAATTATTTGACTTAATTGATAACGAATTTGGCCGGTATTGTTTTGATCCCAAATTTGATTCATGGAAACCGGTCCTTCTATAATATCAGCGTCAGCCACGCCTGATTTTTTTAACAGATCGCGTGTCAAAGCCAAATCATGAACAATGTCGCGATTGCCAGAAGACAAATCATTGGCATAAACAATACTTGAAAGATTGATTATCAATTTAGCTTGATCCGAAGTCACGCGTATTTTAGTCGAACCGGTGACAGACAGCGCGTCTGTGGAATTTTTTGATTGGGCGAAATAATAAAATCCGCCGAATATCAACGCACTGATGATTAAAGCGACCCCGAGAATAACACTAACATTTAATTTTGATTCATTCATAATTTTTTTCGATTAAATTTAAATATTTAAAAACGGGTGGTAATTCGCTTCTCGCCGCTGCTGCGGCTTGAAACCTTCGTCCCCTCTTCGGGGACTGCGGCCCGCGATACCTTGCGTCCGCCAGCTGGCGGATTGCTTTCTCCCGAAAACATATTTTCTGCAGTGCGGAGGGAGCGGGATTCGAACCCGCGATACCTTGCGGTATACTTGCTTTCCAAGCAAGCGCACTCGACCACTATGCGATCCCTCCGCACTAAAGAAAATATTATGTTTTCGAGGATCCTCGATTTATCAAAATTATAATTTTGATAAATCGGGACAAGCAAGCGCACTCGACCACTATGCGATCCCTCCATAACATTTCAATTATAACATAAATTTTATAAATGAAAAGAGGGCATAAGTTCTCCTATGCCCTCTTAATAATTTCCCTCTCTTTTTAAATGGATAGTGCGCCAGTCAGCAGCTTAAGTGCATATAATGCACGGAATTTTGAGAGACAAATGTCTCTGTATTTGGACACATAAGAGCACTTAACTGCTTATATTGATCAATGTCCCCAAAAATATGGCAACAGTAAATACAAACAATTCAGACTCAAAATGTTATCCACTTACTTAAATTTTTCCGTTCCCCTCCTGGCGCACCCTATGACAAAGTATAATTTATTTATTTTTAATGTCAAATAGTACTTGTGGAAAAGATAAATCTGAATTATTGTAATCTTTTTTTTATTTCTTCCAATTTTTTCTGAGTCGCCGATTTACCCAATGAAATTATTTTTTCCGCCAATTCATATTCCAATATATTAATTTTCTCCACTTTTGGCATAATAACAATAATTTCTTTTTCTTTTGAAAGTAAGTTCTCCAGATTTTTACTTTCAACTATTTCCAAACTGCGGCGTAGAATACCTATAATATTGATCGGATAGTCATTTACTTTTTGCACGGGAAATTGAGTATTGGAAACAATTATCAATTCGCCTCCCAAATCGCGCGCCAAATCAGTGGGCAATGGATTACTGATTCTGCCGTCAATTAAAATTTTATTTTTCAATTTAACCGGAGAAATAAGCCCCGGAATAGCCATACTCGCCAGAATAGCCTCAACTAAGGGCCCTTTATTTATCACCACGTCAGTCCCCTTATTTAAATCAGTGGCTACGGCGTAAAATGGAATTTTTAAATTTTCAATCCTTTTTTTGCCGACAATATTCGCAATGTATTTTTCTATTGGGCCCCCTTGAATTAATCCTGTCTTATTGGGCCTGGAAGTAAAAAATAAAACTTTTTTAAATTTCTTAATTTGTTTTGCGGTTTCTTCCATTTCTTTAATACTCATGCCGGCTGCGTATAAACCGCCGACAAACGCTCCCATACTCACTCCGATTATTGCATCCGGTTTAATCCCTTCTTTTTCCAAAACTTTTAAAAAACCCAAATGCGCGAGTCCTCTTGCTCCCCCGCCGCTTAAAACAAAAATTATTTTTGATTTTTTAGAATCCATTATTATTATTTTTATTTTATTTTTTTCTCTGTTTTTAAAATATCCATGGTGGTTTTCACAACCGTATCAGGATTTAAAGAAATAGAATCAATTCCTTCTTTAACCAAGAATTCGGCAAAATCAGGAAAATCGCTCGGCGCTTGGCCGCAAATTCCGACTTTTCTCTTATATTGATGAGCAATTTCAATAATTTTTTTGACCAATCTTTTTACCGCTTCATTTCTTTCGTCAAATAAATGCGCCACCAAAGCCGAGTCTCTATCAAGCCCTAAAGTCAATTGAGTCAAATCATTGGAGCCAATTGAAAAACCGTCAAAAATTTTGGCGAATTCTTCTCCCAAAATAACATTGGAAGGAATTTCGCACATCACATAAACCTTCAAAGGCTTAATGCCTTTTTTATTTTTGCGCAAACCGTATTGGTCAATAATTTTTAACACATCTTCCCCTTCTTTGACTGTTCGGCAAAACGGCACCATTACAATCACATTATCCAATCCCATCACTTCACGAACTTTTTTAATCGCTTGGCATTCCAGTTCAAAAGCCGGCTTGAATTTTTCTCCATAATAACGCGAAGCTCCCCGCCAACCAATCATTGGATTTGCTTCAGTCGGTTCAAATAAAGAACCGCCGACCAAATTCGCATATTCATTGGTTTTAAAATCCGAAAATCTGACAATTACGTCTTTGGGATAAAACGCGGCGCCGATATGAGCAATACCTTCGGCCAATTTATCAACATAAAATTTAACTTTATCCGAATAACCAATGGTAATTTTATCAATCTGACTTTTTATTTTTTTATCCTTGATTTGCGAATAATGGATAAGTGCCAAAGGATGAATTTTAATATAATCATTAATAATAAATTCTTCGCGCGCCAAACCAACGCCGTCATTTGGAATCAAGCCGAAAGCAAATGCCTGCTCCGGATCGCCGACATTCATCATAATTTTCGTCTTCGGTCTTTTTAAACCTTTAATCACGGTCTTTTTAATTTTGAAAGGCAATAAACCGTTATAAACAAAACCCTGCTC
>Ga0172379_10004925_pt1 | contig 19175 bp, 9 predicted proteins | sample GrowelOW334metaG_FD_119756 | JGI IMG/M metagenome (GOLD analysis project Ga0172379, IMG submission 119756) | Groundwater microbial communities from an aquifer near a municipal landfill in Southern Ontario, Canada - Groundwater well OW334 metaG | ecosystem: Environmental > Aquatic > Deep...
CCCCTATGCCTTCAACGCTGATGCTCTAGATGGCTTCCATGCTTCTGCCATTGCTGAGGCTAACAAACTCCTGGCCCTAGACTCTAATGCGGGTATGACGGTAAATGGGGTGACGAGTACGGCTTCACTCAATGTCTCCGGCATTTCTTCCTTGGCCACCACTTCTATGAGCTATGGTTCAACCATTGGAAATTCCAATTCCTACTGGAGCTTTGGCAGTACAAATATTCCCAACTTTGGGCCATTAGCCATGTTAAATCCTGTTTCCATGAATCAGTCTCTTGGGGGCATATACAAGGGCCTCTACGTGGTAGGCCAAGATGATGATGCGCCGCAGTTAGGTCTCATGGACATTAATTTTAATAACAAATTTTTAATCAACTACGCCACCTCGACTCACGGTGTCACTTTCGCCGGCCAGAATGATTTAGGACTGGGAATACCTGAAATGACTTACACCTTTTCAGGCAATGGCTTAATTGTAAATAGTGGAGACAGCAACTCACTTTTAACATTACAAAACAATTCTCTTTCCTCTTCTTTAAGCCTTTCCAGTTCCACCTCCGTTCTTTCTGCCACAGGAGCAAGCGGTTATTCTTTTGACAACAAGCTTAGCATCGGTACCAGCACTCAAAATTACCTTTTAACCGTAGATGGCACCTCTTACTTTGCGGCTACATCCACGATGAAAAATATTGTTCCGGCCTCCAGTCTCAGCTACGACTTAGGAAATAGCTCAAGCAAGTGGAACAAGGGCTGGTTTAACACTTTAAACATCGGCACTAGCACCTGGTCAATGATCCAATCAGCTAACAGCAGGCTATCAATTTTTGACCTCTCAAACGGACTGGGCAATGAAAGGCTTACCGTCCTAACTAACGGCAATGTCGGCATCGGCACCTCCTCTCCCGGAGCCGTTCTTTCAGTGGCCGGAGATACCTATGTCTCAGGCAATTTGACTGCCACTGGCACGGCTACAATTTTAGGAGATCTTGCTGTCACAGGCGGCATTACTTTAGGTGGAGAATATCGAACAACCTGGCCTTCCGGCGGTGGCGGTGGTGGTTCCTGGTGGGCTACTTCATCAGATGATTTAGTGGGCTATTCTAATCTTGCTGGTAATTATGCCATTGTACTTGGATCAGCCGTTACCTCCTCCAATGTTAAATTCGAGGTTGTAGGCGCTTCTAAATTAGGGGGAGCGACGACAATTACCGGCGCGCTTTCAGTGAGCAACAATATTATTGCCTCAAGCGGCTACGTTTCATCTTCCGGTGGCTTTTTTACATCTTCTTCAAACAGCGCACTTGGCGGATTGACTATCAGTTCTGGGGGCGGATTGACCCTAAGTGGCACCACCATCACATCTTGGACCGAGCTCTCCGGCGGCAATTTCTGGGGCTACACTTCTTCATCTGGTTCATTTGACATTGGCTATTCCCCTGCGGGATATAAAATAGTAATTGGCAACACTACTACCACCCTAGTTAACACGACTTTTGAAGTGGCTGGCGATTCATATCTTAATGGCAACACCACTACAACAGGAAGGCTGCATGTCGGGACCAGCACTGACTACATTGATCTGGGCTTAGCTAGTTTTACTGGCGGGAATATGGCTATGATCAAGGCCACTTCTACCATAGGAGGAAATGAACTGGGAATTTACAACGGCTTAAAAATAGTTTCTGAGTCTAATGCCGCCAACAATTCCAGATTAACCTTTTTTAATGATGATTTAAGCGCTTCATCTACTATTAATTACAACGTCAATAATGATACTTTAGATTTCAATAATGCTTCCAGTTATTATTTTGACAGTAACGTGGGAATAAATAACTCTTCGCCTTCCTATACGCTTGACGTTAATGGCTCTGTTAGAGCTTCTTCCAGTCTGCAGGTCGGAGGTGAAACGACCACGGCTCAAACACTGGCTCATATTAAAAATTCCTATTCAGGATTAGCCGATGCCTACGGATTGATGGTAGACAGGTATCAAAAAACCTCCGCAACCTCAACCGCTTCTTTGTACGGCCTTTATGCCAGAGCCGGCGTAAACAATCTTAATATGGGCGTCACTCTGGGAAACGCCTATGGCATCTATTCTACGGTCTATGGCGACGGCAATGGCCTTATCCAAAACGCTTTTTCCCTCTTCCTCGACTCGCCAACAGGATCTGTTACCAATGGATACAATATCTACGCCTCCGGTACCGCACCCAATTATCTCGGTGGCAGCCTGAGTGTTGGGACCACTACCAAAACCGCCGCCCTAAACGTATCCACTTCCGGTCCTGCCGCTCTGATTGGTTATAATAACTCTTTCTCCGGTACTAGTAATGGTGCAGTGGCCATGGGTTATTCCTCTAACGTCTCAGGCAATGGATCTTTTGCCATGGGCTATTACACTTCTGTAATTGGTGACGGTTCAGTAGCCTTAGGCTACAAGAACAGTGTTATCAATACAGTAGTAGGAGCAACCGCCTTAGGCTATCAGAATATATCAGGAGGAGCAGGAGCATTTGCTGCTGGTAGGTTGAATGTGGCCTCAGGTGCTTCCTCAATAGCTCTTGGTCAAAACATTACCGTAACAGGAGCTAACTCTATGGGTATAGGACTAAGCACCATTTCCAATACCGTGACATCAACTAACAGCCTAGTTTCCCAAGACAATGTCTTGGCTATTATGGGTGGTAATGTGGGAATCGGGACTACGAGTCCGGCTTATAAACTTAGCGTCATTGGAGACATTGATGTTTCTGCTGGATATACATATAAATTAAATGGCGTGAGCATGATTACTGCCTCCACCACGCTAAATAATTATTTCTTTGGTGGTGCCGGCAATTTAACCATGACTGGAATTCAAAATACTGCGACCGGTTATCAATCACTTAGTTCTAATACAACAGGCACATACAATACTGCAAATGGCTACCAATCATTGTATACAAATAGCACCGGCTATGAAAATACTGCTAGCGGTTATCAATCACTTAATAAAAATACTACCGGTTACTACAATACAGCTAACGGCTACTCTGCCCTCTACTCTAATACTGGAGGACATGAAAATGCTGCCTATGGTTGGAGTTCGCTCTATTTCAACGACTCAGGCAATAATAATACCGCCTTTGGCCTTAACTCCTTACACGAAAATAGATACGGCTCTAACAACACTGGCATTGGTTACCGTGCCGGCTACTATGTTTTAGGTTCTGGTAATGTTACTTTGGGTTATTATGCTGGCTCTTATGAAACCAGTTCCAATAGTTTTTATGTAGATAATCAAAACAGAACCAATACCGCCGGAGATAAAGCTGGGGCTTTGTTATATGGAACATTTAATGCCACGCCCGCCAGCCAGACGTTGAAAATAAACGCCTCAACAACAGTTGCGCAAAACCTTTCTGTATTAGGAACTGGCAGTAATTATTTTTCCGGAACAATGTTAATCGGCACAACAACACCATATAGCGCTACAACCTCTCTAACTGTGGCTGGATCTCTTTATGCCGATCATATTTACACCAGTGGCAATTCATTTTATATGAATGGTGTAAAAATAATTGGCAGCAATGCTACTGATTTAAACTTCTATGCTGATACAAGTCAGAATTTAAAATTAACAGCAATAAACGGGCAACTACAATTATTTAGCACTGGCGCAGGTGGTGGAATTAATATAAATAGCAGTTCAAGTTTGAGTGTGGTTGGAAATGCTGCAACCGTACAGGGCAATGAAAGCTTAATGCTAAAAACTATAGGTGACAGTCACAATCTAACCGTACAAACCAATGGCAACGGCTCCAGTATTGGAATTAGTGCTAGCGGTATTAATTCCAACGTTAATTTATCCGCGACTCAAGCAATTACATTAACTGCCCCATTAATAAATATCACTGGTAGTTTTTCAAATATGACCTCAACTGGCTATCTTTTAGTGGGCTCAGCTCCGACAGGAGCAAATTATAGCACTGGCTATCTTAATGTTCAAAATGGAGGCATATTCGGAGGTAATTTGGCTGTGGCAGGCAATGCTACTACCACCGGTAATCAAGTAATTGGTGGGACACTTACCGTTACAGGAACACTTGACCCAAACGGAGCTATTACTTTGCCTACGACCGGAATAACTGGAGCTGGCACTGGTTCAGGTTTGGATGCAGATTTATTAGATGGCGCACAACCAAGCATGGTTGCTGGGAATAGCACAATAGTTCAAAGAAATGCCAGTGGCTATGTCTTTGCTAATTATTTTAATACAACGGCTGGTGCAACAGCAACAGCAGCTTCACATTTTGCCATCCAAACAGGCAGTGATAATTATATAAGATGGCAAACTCCAGCAAATGCTAAAATATCACTTGGACTAGACGGTGTAGATAATACGGCTGACTCGGCCAAAAATGTTTTATCGGCAACTAAACTGACTACCGCAAGAGCCATTAATGGTGTTAATTTTGATGGTTCAGCGGCTATCAGTATCGGTGATTTAAGAGGTAGCAATTATGTTTCAACTGGTGCAGAGAAGCCAAACAATGCAGTGTTTGGTTCTGGTAAGTTCAGATACCAAATGTTAAGTGGAGCAAACTTGGGTAGCGGTGCTGCTTCCTGGAATGATGTTCTTTGGACCAGCTCTTATACAGGAACAGACGTTAAGGGTTCTAATGCCTTAATTTTTGGTAAAACTTCAGATTTTATCGGCTTTGCTAGACAGGATTATGATAGTGCCGCTTGGGGTACAATTAATACAATCTATCACACAGGCAATAAACCAACCGCGACAGATGTTGGTTTAGGCAATGTTAACAATACCTCTGATGCTAATAAGCCTGTCTCTACCGCTCAGCAGACTGCTCTTGATTTAAAAGCTAATCTAGCCGGCCCAACTTTCACTGGCACAGTCACAATTCCAACGCCATTTACTCTTGGATCTATTTCTATGACTGCTAACGCCAGTGAATTAAATATATTAGACAATACAACTGTGACGGCAACGGAATTAAATTATGTTCATGGAGTTACCTCAGCCATTCAAACACAACTTGGCACAAAGCAAGGCACCCTCACCAATTCATTAGGACTAAAAAATGCCTTAAGCGATGAAACAGGCAGTGGAGCGGCCATGTTTGGCACTTCACCGACAATTACCACCTCATTATTAATGGAAAATGGAGCTTATATCGGCCAGGCAGCCGGACCGCAGTTAGTATTTGATGACACAAATAATTATTTTGAAATGACTGGCGGCAATGTCGGTATTGGCACAACCACTCCAGCTGAAAAATTATATATAGAAGGAGATAGCTCATCTGGCAATATTAGAGCCCTTATAAGAAACATGAATCCAGCGTCATTTGGTGGCTTTAACCTTGGAAATGATGCTAGTTCAAATGCCGCCGGTATTTTTCTAGCTGGAAGTTCAGTTAGCTCCTATGGTGGAGCAAATTCTATGGGTATTATGACATTTATAGATTCCCCCCTAGTCTTGGGTGCTAACAATTCAATTAAAATGACAATTTTAAGTTCAGGCAATGTTGGTATTGGTACTTCTACACCCTCAAATAAACTAGATATTATATCTGATAATAATACGGATGTCGGTGGAGTAATTAGAATAAAATCCAACAATCTAACATCGAGCAGTACCTATGGTTTCAAAGGAATCAGATCAACGGATGACTTTACTATACAAACTGGTTACGGTAAAAGCATAGTCCTTAATCCAAGTGGTGGCAACGTTGGTATTGGAACCAGTTCTCCAACCGCTCTATTACATATTGTTGGTAGTGACTCAACAGGTGGTGATGGTGTAATGCCAATCGTAGAAAATACAGCCAGCGGAAATTCTTTTGCTGGAATGACATTTAAGACTAGTGGCGCTAAAGCGGGTGCTGTTTATGGGGGGGTAGGAAATCCACTCTATGGCATAGTTGATGGCTTAACTCTTGATGCGGGAAATGGTTCTAGAGATATTGGATTTAGAGTTGGTACCGCTGCTTTTACAAATCCTGGCACAGCCACTGGTCCGGGAATGATTATTAAGGCTTCTGGTTTTGTCGGCATCGGCACTTCTACTCCCGCATATACTCTTGATGTTGTTGGCGCAAGCACTAACGTCGCTCGTTTCCGCAACAATGCTCTGGGCACGACGTGTACTTTGACTTCGGCTACTGGTATTATCGCCTGTTCTTCTGATGAACGCCTTAAAACAAATATTAATGCTGTTGCTAACGCACTAGGCACAATTCGACAATTGAAACCGGTAACCTTTGATTGGATTAAAGGTGACTCAACCACACCACTGCAATATGGCTTTATTGCTCAAGATGTAAAGAAAATCTTGCCAGACATGGTTAGTACTGGTGATGACGGCTATTTGTCACTATCTATGACAGAAATTCTTCCTGTCTTAACTGGCGCAATCAAAGATTTGGATGTACAAGTTGCCAATCAGCAAACTCAATTAGACTTATTAACTTCCAGGGTTGATAATTTAACTATGAGCAATACTTCAACTTCTTCAGAATCTTTAACGGTAATCGACAACAACATAAATACGTCAAATTTATCAGTCATACAATCAGCAACTTTCTATGGCACAATTACTGTTATCGGCGAAGCAAACTTCCAATCCAAAACTTATTTCCATGATCAGACTTATTTCAGCAAAGACAGTGCCGGAAAGGCCACTATCTTACAAAATGCAACCTCAACACATATCACATATTCAAGGCCTTATGGAGTTTCTCCAATAATTACCATTACTCCAACTAGCGACTCAGTTGATTATCGCTATTGGGTTACAAATGAAACGCCGGCGGGATTTGATATTGCAATTAATGCCAATGCCTTAAATGATATCATCTTTAACTGGCATGCCGTAGCGGTTATCGAAGATGATACTGAAGAGGTACAAAATCAAATTATTGAAGCAGTAATTCCGCCAGAAGAAACAACCACTCTAACCCCTGAGCAAAGCTCTACTACTGAACCGGTAATCAATACAACTACAACAACATCAACAATAGAAATAATTAACAACGAGGCTACCACTGCCGAACCCGTAATAAATACAACAACAACCACTGATTCCAATATTTAACTTTAAGAATTGCGACACAAAAACATACCCAAAATTAAAAACAGATAGCTAATCAAGACTATCTGTTTTTAATAAAAATTTATTTTACAATTTCAATTTTATTTAAAGGCATATCATTACCTATTTTGTAAGAATCATTGCGTAAATAAAATTGAAAGCTATAATTTCCTGAACCACTTAGAACTTCAACTTCTACTAAAACATCTACCTCCTCCCCCGTCTTAACCATAAACGACTTATTCAAAACATGTAACCTAACTCTTAGTTTTTGATAATTTTTAACAGCTATAAATATATTTTCTCCGAAAGTCCAGTCAACAACTCCGGTATTTTTTATCTTCAAGCGAACTACTTGTTTTTCTCCCGACCTAAATAGGGCTGGCACGTCTTGTGACAAAAATTGAAAGTCCAATTGTGCTTTATATAAACTGCCAGCATCATTGGAATATATTGCATCTGATTGCAAGGTATCTTCCCATTTCTGAGGGTCAGAAACTTTCATAATAGAATTCTTAATTAAATTGTATTTTTGCCTTAATTCATTGGAGTTTTTTAAAACCAAATAAAGCTTTTTTTGTTTTTTATCAAAAAAGACATCCTGGTAGCTTCTAATTTCAGGAATAATTGAATCAACATTGTAGCCATTATCATTGGCCAACTTAATTAATTCCATTGTTTGAGGGCTTATGTATCTTATATCACTTCTAAGATCAAAAAATGGCGTTCCATAAAATTTAGTTTTATATATAAAAATTGGAGGATATATTAGTGTGGCCAAAAAAATCAATAGGAAAAATAAAATAATGGGTATAAATAAAGATTTTTTTACTATATGTAAATAACCATAAGCAATTAAAATGCTTAGAGGAAAAATTGCAAATGCCATCGTCCTAAATGGATCAATTAAAGTATTACCCAATGCGTTATTCGATAAAAAAAATGGCAAAGCAATGAGCCAAAATAATAAAGGAAAAAAACTCAACAGCAAGAATTTATCCAAAATTTTAATTTTATAATAAAAAAAGCCAATATAAATAAAAACAATAAACAACAAAAATATAAACCAAATTTGCAAAGGATAATCAATGGGCAACATTTTTAAACTGACAAATGATAGTATGGCAAGTATGCCCAAAGCAACCGCCAACATAGTAAATTTATTTTTAAATCTTTGCAAATCAACTTTTTTAAGAAAGAAAAATAATATGGCAGCTAAAAACAAACCCACAATAAATAATAGAAAATATATAGGTGACTGCCTTATTAAATCAAAAATAAAAACAAAAGGAGCCCTAAAGAAGATAGTCCAATAAGCCATAATCGCCAGAGAAAAAAGACTAATCGTAGTAATAATTCCCCTTTTAACCGCATTCCAATTATCCACTAAAAAGGTGCTATAAAAAATAATCCACAGCAAGGCCATAAGTGATGACCAGTGATGGGTCATCACAATAAGCAATAAAGAAATTGCCAATCCTATTTTAACCGACTTGCTGCCTAGATCACCTCTGATAAATTTATCATATAAATAGATTATCAAGGGAAATAAGAATAAGCCGATTGTTTCCCGAACCGGTTGAGCGCTCCAATAAATATGCGGACCAAAAACACTGATGAAAAAAATTGCCCACAAACATTGCTTGGCTTTGAAAAAGTTTTTTAAGAATTTATAAAATACAAATAAGCCAATAACCGAAAATATCTGCGGAACAAAAAGAAAAACTTTCATCGCATCAAATCCTAATCTGCTAATAGAATAAACTATTAAATGTAAAACGGGAAATGACCCAAAATTACCATAACTGCCAAAGAAGTTTATCTGGTGTTTTTCAATCAAAAATTTAACTTGCTGGAAATCCCTGATTCCATCTTCAGTAAAGGGTATTGTATAGCCTAAAGTATAAGGCAAGGTTCTTAAAATATATGCCAAAATTAAAATTAAAAAAAGAATAAAATATTCACTACGCACATTTTTTTTGATAATCACAAAACAATGGCCCAAAACAGCCATTAACTTACCAATTAAAATTTTAAAACTATTATAATTCACATTATTTATCTTTTATCCCTAAAATACTCAACATAAAAGCCGATGATATTGTTTGAATTCCTATAATAATCAATGTAAGAGCCAGAATTGAGTTTTTAATTTCCAAAAGACTGCCAAAATTACTTTTAACCCAACTTATAAATATGGCAAGAAAAATCACACAACCCAAGAATAAAAATATAAAACCGATAGCAATTCCCTTTTCTAAAGTAAAATAACGATAGGATAAATTCAATATTTTGTTTTCTTCAGATAAATGCGTCAATGCATACGTCTTGGCAAAAAGAGCAAAAAAAATCAACTGATATCCAATAATTAGAATAAGGGAGGCAATAAACATGGGATGATATTGAAATTGAAGTCCGCCGATTTTTATTGCACTAAAATATAATAATACTAATAACACAAATCCAAATAAAAATAATACAATTCCTGGGATAAAAAATAAAAAGTTTGGATTATAAAGCAACATAAATCTTAAGTGACGCCAACCATCAGGAATCGGCTTTAATTTGGATTTTCCCTTGCGCGGATAATATGAAATTGGTAATTCAGTTATTTTTAATCTCCTCTTTATAGCTTTTATAATCATCTCTGAAGCGAATTCCATGCCCGTAGTTTGTAAATTCATTAAGCTAAAAGCCTGGCTTTTAACAGCTCGCATACCACAATGTGCATCGCTTATACCAGTTCCAAAAAAAAGCCTCATCATGGCTGATAAAAATGGATTGCCAATATGTCTATTAGCCCAAGGCATGGAGCCGGGAATTATCTTATTACCAAAACGATTACCAATAACCAGATCGTAACCGGATTCTAGCTTTTTCAAAAAAATAGGAATCTCATTAAAATCGTATGTGCCATCTACATCCGCTAAAAATAAATATCGCCCCTTAGCAACTTTAAATCCCTCTAAATACGCAGAGCCATATCCCTCTCTATTGTGCTTAACCAACATAACACCAAAAGATTTAGCAATTTCCGGAGACCGATCGCTTGAGGAATCTGAAACAATTACCTCCGCATCAATATTATTTACATTTAACACTTCCCCAATCTGGTCCAAACAATGGGCCAGCGATTCCTCTTCATTCCGGCAAGGAAGGATGATGCTTAATTTTATTTGTTTATCTTCTGATCCCATTATATTTTAAATTTTTTACTTTACACGATAAAGATAATTACTGTTGTTTTTATAAACCAATTGACTGAAATCACAATCAATTATAAATGGAGCTATTATATATTTAACATTATATTTTTGAATAATCTTTCCAGGATTATCACAGCTTTGGGATAGATAAAAAGCTTCGACATCTTTTCTATTGCCATAAAAAACCAAATCGCCGACAGGATCTTTATGGGCAATTGAAAACATAGCCGTTGAAATCATTGGGGTCGCCATCACAGTAGACCGCGGAAATTGTGATAGATAAGTCAGCATTTCCCTATCATCTTTTTCTACAACCCTATAAAGTTCAAATCGTTTTGACACATAATAATAGCTAAAAAAAGTGATAAATATTACGCCAGCGGAAACAAAGAAAATCGTAAGATCCCTGACCGAATACTTATATCTAATATCCAAAGGAATTTTATCTACGATTTTGAGAAACCATTTTATAATCGAATAAAACCCAAAAGCGCTCAAAAACGGCAAAGCAATAATAAAATAATACAAATTTCGTTGATAAGGACTCAGATAAGAGACTCCGGTCAATCTATATATAATCATCATACAAAAAACCGCAATTGGCCAAATCAAATAAATTGAATATTTTTTGTATTCTTTCTTGAAAATCAAAAAGAGTGCCCCTATAACTGCCAAAAGATAACCAATCCAGCTATACAGAGCAAATAATGACATCTTATCTTCCACAACCCCCCAGCCATATCGAAATTGAACGTTATATATAATACTCGGTATAATTCCCAGCCAGGTAGTGCCGAAAACATATTTATAAAAAAGCAACCCCGCCAAAATTACCGCCAATAAAAGGTAAATAAAAAGACTGTTTTTTAATACTTTTTTATAATGGAATAAACAATAGACTATTAATGCGGGAATTGAAAAAAGAACCGAAATAGAATGGATGGGAATCAATAAAAGCATCAATGCCATTCCAACTAGGAGATATTTCTTATTATATTTTTCTATCCCCTCGGTAATAAAATAAAAATAAAGGAAAATAATCGGCAAAGCAAACGATAACGGCGTAAAGAACCAAATACCAGTAATATTTACATTAGATTTAATTGAAGCAAAAAATACTATTGATAGCCAAGCCAACCAAAAATTATTGCTCTTTTTATAAATAACAAAAAATAAGGCCAGGATCGATAATACGGCCCAAATGGCGGGAAAAAACTGATATACTGAAACTAGATTAAATACAAAGGAAAAGAGAAAAAGAAAAAAATGAAAGCCAATCTCAATGCCCGTAAATTTATTCGCTTGTTCCATACGCAAAACCTGAAAATATTCTCCATAATTACCCAATCTAATGGATTCACTGATATGATGCCATTCATCGACATGGTAAGGAAAATGATAATCTAAATGAATTTTAAAAACCACGAAAAAAACGACCACAGCCGTTAAAGCGATTAAGAGATACTGCCATTTTTTCATAGGAAAACCACTATTAATATAAGCATATTTTATATTTTTTTCACCTTTTTGTCCATCTAATAACTTGTAAAATAAACCTATATACAATAAATCTTCTGAGGCACGTAATTACTTTGATATTTATGATATTTATACTAAAATACTTAGATAAACAATTGCTCCAAAAAGCGACAATCAACCGCGATTAGTAATCTTATTTTTATTTATGGAAAAAACAGATATTATAACCAAAAAACCACTATATTTTTTTCTTCATATCCCAAAAACAGGTGGTACGACGATTAATCAAGGATTAGTCTCTAACCATAAAGATGGGGAAGTTATTTTTCTAGGAAAAGATTTATTAGGAAATAAAACAAGTAAAAATGAAATAAAAAAATACCTAAATTCTATCCCAGCCGATAAAAAAAAGATTATAAAAGTGATTACTGGTCACGCTGTTTATTACGGCTTACATGAAATTTTTCCGGAACGCGAACCGCGCTATATAGCTTGTTTTCGTCATCCAGTCACTCTTACAATTTCCAGTTATAATTACAATTTAGGCCTTCTTAAAAAGAGTAATTTCAATTTTCCCGATGCCTCAACACAAGAACTCTATGATGCAAAAACATTGACCTTTGAAGAGGCGTTATTTAAATACGGCAACAGCCTTAATTCAACATTTAAATTCTTAGTTAGCCGATTATTTAATGATAATTATCTAAACGATGAAGATTGTTTTTTTTCTAATGAAAGCGAAAATAAAATACTTCTAAAAAAAATAAAAGAAAGACTATCGCATTTCTATTTTTTGGGAATCACTGAAAAATCTCAGGATGACTTCTTATTTATTGCCGATAAATTAGGCATTACTAAATACATGCCGAGAGAAAATATTTCAACAAAGTTTTTTTCTCTTACGGATAATTTATTAATTAAAGATAATATTCAAAAATTTAATTTGTTAGATCAAAATTTATACGATTATGCTTTAAGTATTAATAATAAATATAAACAAAATAATCCGGATTTTAACTTAAGTGTTAAAAAAATGAATAAAATGTTTATTTTAAATCTGGTTATCGATATGTTTAATATAAAACATTATCCACAAAATATCTATCGTTTTTCCAATTTTCTTAAACAAAAATCAAAAAAATATGCGCTTTTAGTAAAGTTAATAAAAAATTTATTACCTCATTAAATATTAAGGCATTATAAATTATTTGTTAATTAATTTTAATGTCATTTCTCTTACAGTTTTTATATTAAATTCCTCCATAAGCAACAATTCATAAATTTTTTTAAAATATTTACTAGGCCACGGACAATACCCTTCATTATCAAGGCCATGCGCCCTGATTATCAACCAGCAATCAGAGGGCATTTTATTAAGTTCTAGCATTACATCTTCCATCATAAGTCCTCCCTCAAATGGATCGAAGGAAATAAGTTCTGAAAAATTGATATTTTCTAGTAAATTATAACTATTTTTACCATTACATAACCTAACAGAATCATAGGGCATTTGACTTGATGATTTAAGACCATAAGGCATTGCCAATGAATAAGGCCCTGAACCAAAATTCCTGATAAAATTCAATGATTCTAAATACTCGCTAAAATCATCGGTATCTGGTCCGACATGAGACATGGTATGTGAACCAATTTCATGGCCATATTCAGAAATTTGTTTCCATTGTTTAATATCGCCGTGGTCTGCACCTATATTAAATTTATCTTTAATATCCGTGAAATCACGGTTAAGCCATTTTGAAACGATATAAAATGTCGCCTTATTAGGATATATGATATTATGGATTTTTTTTGCACTATTAATAAATCCATCATCAAATGTAAATGAAACATAACGATTAATTTTTTGTTTTTTAAATAAATTAAGCATGGGCTTGTTTTGAAATATTTCTCATATATAATAACTGCTTATAAATCTTAATTTTAGTCTTCATCAGCATTAAAACATTACCTCTTAAAAAAAACGATACCTCTAAAGGTAAAAAGAATGATTCTCTCAAAATAAAATTCAGACTAAAAATTGACAGACTAATATCTAAATTTCTTTTTATAATACATCGAGTCAAATAAGATAAATTATAATTTTTGACAGATGCAATAATGCTTTTTTTGCTATAACTTTTATCCACATTACGATCGATTGATGAGGCGCGATAATGCTTAATTGGAAATCTATCTATAAAAAATTTAAAATCAGGCCAGAAAGCCCTTATCTGTCCGACAAGATCCTTATCCTCGTGAAGAAGGCGGATATTTTCATTAAAGCTTACATAATCAAAAAGTTTTTTTCTAATTGAAATATTTCCCGTTGCCACATTCCCCTCCCCAAAGAGATCAACTTTACCGTTTTCTTCATGCAACAATAATTTTTCCAAGACAACGTCATAAATTTGCCCCTGTCCCATAAAAAAATTACCTTGGCTATGAAATTTGTATGTGCGACTCAACCAATTTTCATCAACTTCGCAGTCATCATCCATAAACATCAATAATTCTCCACTCGCCTCCTTAATTCCCCTATTGCGTCCAGCAGAAGCGCCAATTTTATCTTCCTGAAAAATTTTTACCAGTTTGTTTTTTTCAACATATTGTTGCAAATATAAATAAGTATCATCTGTAGAATTATTATCAATAATAATTATCTCGTAGGGCAAATCATTAAATTGAAGGCACTCTAAGCTGGTCAAGGCATATTTTTTAAGGGCGTCCAGACGATTTCTAGTTGTAATTATAATTGAAATTTTAGTAATTTGATCTCCAATAATTTTTGCAACGGTTTTCTGAACTATTTCGATGAGTAATGTTTTTTTATTATATTTTTTATTCATTTTCTCATATATTTTAAAGGGAAAATAATAAATATAATCCTTTATCTCTTTTGGTAATAATTTCAGCAAGTTACTCATACAATTTTGCTTAATTCAAATATTTTCTTATCAGATATTTTTCTTATTTTCTGAATCTTTTTCCTTAATTTTAAAGTCCTTGGTAAATTATTCAAATTCCAATAAAAAGCCAAAAGTGGAATCGATAAAAATTTAAATCGCTCCATAAAAGATTTTTTGCTATCTAATAACTGTACCAATTTACCATTCTCTATTTTCCTATTCAATAAATATCCGGCTGGATATAGAATCAAATAATCTAATATAATAATTGGCAAAGCTTTAATAATATTTTTCAATTCGTAATTTTTTAAAATAGTGTAAAATGAATTTCGTCGGCAAAGATATATTTTTTTAAACTGATATTTATTCCAAGTAGCACTTCCCTTATGATAAACTAAAGCACTGGGCTCAAAAATAATTTTATAACCTAATAAATTAGCGCGATAGCCCCAATCAAGATCTTCAAAATATGAATAATAGTTTTCATCTAGAAATCCGACAGCTAGAAATGATTCGCTTTTTATTAAAGTAGCACCCCAACAGCTAGCTAACACATATCTGTGTAAATTTTTAACTTCTAATTTTTCCTTATTAAAATTAATATCAAGACCATAGCCGACAAAAGTAAATTTTCCGCCTTGGCTATTAATCACATTAGGCCGATCATAAAAAAGCATATTGGAGGCGACTGCTGCAATATTTTTTTCTGACTCAACCGCCACAATAAGATTTTTAAGCCAATCTTTGTCGACTTTAGTGTCGTTATTTAAAATAGCTATGTAAACAGGCTGATATTTATCTAGAGAATAATTGATTCCATAATTTACAGCCCTAGCAAAGCCCAGATTTATTTTTAAAGCAACAACCTCTATAGCAGGAAACCTTGCATTAATAAAACTAACACCGCCATCCGTTGAACAATCATCTATTACTATAATTTTTATCTTTTGGTAGGTTTGGCTAATTAATGAAGATAAGCATTCTTGAAGGTGGCTTATACCATTAAAATTTATAACCAGAACAACAGTTTCCATGTTTTTAAATATCGTAATTTTTTACCATTCCATCCAACCTCTTTATTTCAAATCCAAGGCGTTGGCATTTTTTACCGCAATTAGAACACGTTTCACCTTCTAAGATTATACCCTCATCTCCAGTATGAAATCCATCCAAATAATGATTTGAATAAAATATCAATTCACTGTTGACTGGGTCTATTTCAAACCGACCCGATTCAGGAAAAACATGATAACCGCAAGACGAGTCATTACAAGTCGTCCAAGCGACTCGCGCTTCAGTAAAGCCATAAGTCGCATAAATTACAGCATTGGGACAGAGTAATTTACATTCTTTAATAAATTTATCATTTATACCATTGGCCCCGATAATTAGTTTTACCTGACTAAGATCAATATTATTTTTCTTGGACAAATTTAAAACCTTAAGAATATAACCTGGTAAACCAGCAATCATCTCGGGCGGAAATGACCGCATAATTCCTACCGTTTTTTCAGATGTCACATGCTTGCCACCGCCAGTATTTATCGTCAATGAGCCGGTAATTTCTCCGTACATTGCTCCTAAATAATACCCCAGATGAGGTGCAAAGGGCAATAAATTATAATATGTGCCGTTTTGCTTATGAATTTCATAAAATCTGGAAATGCAAATTTCCATATTTTTTTTATCATCTGCTGTATATAATATTGGCTTAGCGCTTTTGCCAGAAGTGCCAGAACTGAAAAGAAGCAAGATTGGGGTATTGTCATTCATGGATTTTTTTGTCTACTGAATTTTAATAAAAGATATTTTCTATCTTTATCGGTATAAATATCTTTTGTCTCTTGCCAGATATTTGCTAATTCTTTTATATTTAAACCTTTTGCTGAATTAATAATAAAATCAATTGTAGGAAATATGTTTTTTGTCAAATCCTGTTTTTGTATCAGCTGATAATTATTTTGATTAAGTATTTTTATCAATCTATTTTCGATATTTTTTAATATACCACCATCTTGATCAAATTCGTCCAGGACAATCAAACTGCTATTTTCTTTTAAACAATTTACAACATTTTGAATTGCTAATTCGGGATTAGTAAAATACTGATATGATTCAACAAGAGTTGCTAAATCAAACTTAATATCTGTAATTAAATCTTCAGCCGCAACAGCAAGAAATGACACTGCAGAGTTAACTTTTTTTCCATACTTAACCAATATCTCATGAGGAACAACACAAAGACAGTCATAGTTTAATTTTAACAATTGCCCAGCCATGCCGCCAAAGCCACCCCCTATATCAATGATATTTTGCGTATTTATGGGAATACTGTTAATAACTAATTGTGATAAATTCTCTTGAGCGGCAACTATATCATTATCATGGTTTTTATAATATCCATAATGAATATGTCGACAGCCAAATAACCTAAGGATCTCTAAATAGGCCGCCACATTCAGTGTATTTTTTCCAGAACCGGAGAAGATATGCTTAAGTTTAAAAATTAGTTTATTATATTTCATATTTAATTATGAGTCTAAGCTCCAATCAGCGTCAATAAATGTTAAATAAATATCTTCGGGGTTAATTGTACATAAAGAATCATTATAAGTAAAATATACGGTTTCTCCTTTGAGGTAGCCATTTTTATTTAATATCTCCAATAATATATCATCCGTTGTAAATATTTTTATCCTTTTAATGCCCCTACCAAAACAGATATTTTCCATAGCGGCAAAAATTACCTTATCCGCATACTTATTTATAACTAAAATATCAGAGATTACAGCAGATGACCCATATATTTCCAAGGAAAAGTAACCAATAACCTCGCCCTTTTTCTTAATGATATACATATCGGTATTTTCTAAAGATTCAACCGTCCGCCATTTAATAAATTTCCAATCACGTATCACACCAACCTTGATTTCTGATTTCTTTCTGTCCCACAAGCAGTTTATTTCTCTTTCCCCGTCAGTTAGTTTATTAATTTGCAATTCATTTTCAGGCTTAATTCTCAGGCAGTTATTTCGTAATAAACTAAATCTACTAATTTCTTTTTGCAGTACATTGGACTTTATGGTTTTATTTGGATGCTTAGCACCAGCAGTTGATACAGACTTTCCATAAGCATTATCCATGATACTATTTACAAACCCCCATGGTAAAAAATCTCCTTTCTTGAAAAAAACACTAAAGCATTTTTCCAAAAAACCTTGGCCCCGGAATTCTTTTTCTAATACCACATCGGCAATTTGATGGATCTCTATCTGGCCATCATAATATTTAATTTTCTGAATTATTACTGCAAAATGTCCAACAACATCTTTAGTTTCATTTTCAGCAGTTAACGAAATCGAACCCATGGGACATTTTTTGTATTTCCAAACCCATTTAGCATAATCCATCTGAGTAGAAAGTCCTTTAAAAACATCGCCCAGTCCCGTCTCATCACCCAATTGATATGGCCTTATGACATAGGGACGCCTTTCGCTATTTTTTTTAATAATAACCGAATCCTGGCTAAACACTAAACGTTTTATCTTTGAATACAGCCAAGGCGATTGTTTTTTAATTATCATTCCAATGCGTCCTATAAATCTATCAAAATCATCTTTTTTAATAAGGCTTATCGATTGGTGATTTTTTAATTTAAGCAAAAAATAATAAGCCCTGGGCAAAGATATTTTTAAAGCGAACCCACAAATGCCACAAAATCTATCTACACATAGCCTTGGCCACGACAGTATCATTTCTAATTTTAACAAATCATGATATTTTTTTAATTGCTCATCACTCCAGTACTTTTTGGGCAACTGCCGACTGCCCAAATTAATCATGTCAGCTTTATCTAAATTATTTTTCCAAAGCTCATAGATATATTTACAAAAATATATCGGTTTTTTAGGCGCAAAAAAATGCGCAGTAACTGCCTGAACATTTTTTAGTTTAATATGGCAATCTTGCAAATGATTGTAATGTAGACAATAGGTTGGTGGTAAATTTTCCCAGTTTTTTGCAAAACATAAGCTTAGCATCAGCTCATCTACGCCACCAACGACGTCTTTGTACTTTCCCAAGATGACTTTAAGGTCATTAAAAGTCTTGCTATTAATTATATCGGTATTTATAGCTAACAACCCTGCGCAAAATATAGGTAGATCTGAACCATATTTTTCCAGATCATCTTTTATGTACTGGCGGTTAAATTTGTAAAATTTAAATAGATTGTTCAGCCTGATTTGCTGATAAAAATAATTCCTACGCATGCCTATGCCGCCAATCCCCTTAACGTTAAGCAGGTTATCCAAGGAAGCTGTAACAATAAGATCGGCATCAAGATAGATTATCTTGTCCCATTTCTTAAATTCCGGCGTGAATAAATAGAATTTACTTAGAATGGTTGAGGGCCAGCGCCCCGCAAGATTTTCTGCCAATGGCGCACAGTGTTTTATTAGAATTCCCTTATCCCTAAAC
>Ga0172379_10004926_pt1 | contig 19173 bp, 21 predicted proteins | sample GrowelOW334metaG_FD_119756 | JGI IMG/M metagenome (GOLD analysis project Ga0172379, IMG submission 119756) | Groundwater microbial communities from an aquifer near a municipal landfill in Southern Ontario, Canada - Groundwater well OW334 metaG | ecosystem: Environmental > Aquatic > Deep...
TGACCACCGGCAACAAGAGCGAAATGAGCGTGGGTTACGCGACGCTGTACGGCGATATGTCAGGCGGTTTTGCGCCGATCAAAGACGTGCCCAAGATGCTGGTTTACCAGTTGGCGCGTTATCGCAATTCGTTATCTCCGGTGATACCGGAACGCGTTATTATTCGCCCGCCTTCGGCCGAACTCGCTCCCGGTCAAGTCGATGCGGATTCCTTGCCGCCTTACGATGTGCTGGATCCGATACTGGAGCGTTATATCGAGAAGGACCAATCCGCCGCTGAAATCATCGCCGCCGGATTCAGGCGCGAAGATGTGGCAAGAGCCATCAGTCTGGTAGATCGGAACGAATATAAACGCAGACAATCCCCGCCCGGAATCAGGATCACGTCCAGGGCATTCGGCCGCGACCGGCGCTACCCGATCACTTCCGGCTATAAGGGCATTTAGCCATCCGCTGATGAATGGATTACCTTTCTCAATTCCTGCCGATTTGTAATACAATGGGCAGGTTTACTACCGTTTGTTTCGATCACCAAATGTTCCGGTCGGCGGGTTATAAAACAAGGCTATAGCTGCTGGCTGCCGATCACCTGTTGAATTTCAATAGCAACGTATCGCTCTAACGCATAGCCAATAAAACATTACTGCTACCGGCTCATGAGTAGACAGTATTTCATAATTAAAAAAAGGTCAGTGTTATGTGTTGGAGTGGTGAAGCGTCCGGTGTTTTAGCCGTCGCAGGTCTTAGTACCGCAGCTTATGTTGCGATTAAACAAGGGGAGTCGAAAGAGCTTTGGATTCCGTTAACTTATTTTGCCTTAATGGAATTATTACAGGCAGCAACTTACGTCTATATCGATTTATGTGACAATCCGAGCAATCAGATACTGACGCTTTTGGGCTATTTGCATGTCTCGTTCCAGCCGTTTTTTGTCAATATGGTCGCGATGTACTTCATCCCGGAAAGCGTCAAACTCAAAATCCGGACGACGGTTTATACCATTTGCGCGATCGGTACGCTTTTCATGCTGATCAAGATGTACCCGTTTGCCTGGGCGGGATCCTGCAATATCGGCATAGAAGGTTTTTGCGGGCCGAGTGTTTGCTCGACCTCCGGTTCCTGGCATATCGCTTGGCAAATGCCGCTGAACGGCCTGATGTCAGACCCTGTCGGCTGGCTGTTTGGTTTTAACTGGGGCTTGCATGCGTTTACTTATATCGTGGTCGCTTTTTACCTGCCGCTTATGTACGGCTCCTGGCGTTTCGTGGGCTTCCATTATTTAATCGGGCCTTTTATTTCCGACATTACCACTACCGATCCCAACGAATATGCCGCGGTTTGGTGCCTGTTTTCCATCGCTTTATGCGTATCGGTCATTAAATCCCCGATCAGAAAACATCTGCATGTTAAAACCTGGCCTTTTTATAAAAAGTATATTGGCGATTCGCTGTAGTTTTTAAGTCTTATAATTTTTTGAATAACGGGTCGTAAGAAGACATTCTTGCGACTCGTTAAAACTTCAGTGCTATTTTCAAAATCCAATATGTGGTGCAATCCTGCACCCTGAATTACCCCTTCCTTAGTTTTAAGAAACCCCTCGTCTCCTATTATTCCTGCAATTACTGGTAATACCAACCCCAATAAGTTCTCATACCATCCCTTCTCCAGCGGGAGAAGGTTAGGTTGAGGGGGTTAAAACAAAAACTTATTGGGATTGGTATAACACTTTTCGTCAATGCAGGACTTTAGCCAATTTCCTTGGAACCTAACGTTCAGCCAGAGTACAATCAAAATTCCTTAGTGACCATGCTTAATAATTTGGGGGGTATTTATAATGCTAAACAATATCTTGGCAGGGCCAATCCTGCGTAGAACGACAAAAAACCGTATTTGTGTGTGGTTAGCATTAGATTCCCCGCAAGACTTAACGCTTGAAATCCTGGACTTAAATGAAAAACTCATAGGCCGTAGTGATCCTGATGAACTGGAATCCAGCCGGTTTAAACTCGGCAATGGTTTGTACGTTTACTTGCTGCAAGCCTATTCCCTCGATTCCAAAAATCAAATAGATAAAGATCTTCATTATTCAACCGGTACGCTTTATTACTACCGATTGCTGGACGGTGAGTCTACCCCGGTAAAATTGGGTAAAGATGGTGCAAAACTGACTTATGGTGAGCACAAACATCCCATTTTCCATATCCCAGAAAAACTTACCTCGGTGTTGCATGGCAGTTGCCGTAAACCACATGGAGCCAAACCCAAAGGCGAAATCGAATACAAAGATTGCTTAGCCGTAGGAGACAGTCTATTGGAGACTTTCCATAGTGATGTCACCAAACGCCCTGATTTACTGCTGTTGACTGGCGACCAAATTTACGCTGATGACGTGGAAGCGTCGTTACTTGACGTGTTGCATGAGCAAGCCAAAATGTTGATGGGTTGTTCCGAAACGCTGCCATTGACGGAAGATGAAGACCCTAAAAAGCGCATTTTGTCTTTGGATGAAATTAAACTCGGCGGGCGTATGGACGCATTGAAAAATAACAGCTCCGGTTTTAGTTCCACCGAAGCAGGCAACCATTTGATGAGCTTCGGCGAATTCGCCGCTATGTATATTTACGTGTTCGGCAACGCCAAGGGCTGGAAAAAACCGCAAAGTTGGGACGAAATTAAAGACAAACACATTCCTTTATCAGGCATGGTCAAATGTCTGGATCACATACCTTCTAAGGAGGACCAGAATTGGGCAGATTACCTGAAACAATGGCACTTAAAATCTCGCGACGAGATTCTTGCGGATAAGGAAAATGAAATTAAAGTCAACATCGCAGCAACCAATGTTTTCAGCGACCCTGAATCCTTGCTCAAAGTCCGCCGCCTGCTGGCCAATATGCCCACCTACATGATCTTTGACGACCACGATGTCACCGACGACTGGAATATCACCGGCAGTTGGTACGACAAAGTCCGTTCGTCGCCCTTGGGCAGGCGTATCGTATCCAACGCTTTGGCTGCCTATTGGGCTTTCCAAGGCTGGGGCAATGACCCCGATAATTTTGATTACGATATGATCGGCGCGATCACCCAGCATTTGAACACCACCGACTATGACCCTGACAGTAACAAGCGTTACGATCTGATGACCTGGAAGCACCGGGGCTGGAGCTTTTCCATAGCAACCGACCCGCCGATTATTGCAATGGATTCCAGAACCCAGCGGCAACCCGACGCGGCTTCTTACCCGCCACGATTAATGGATCGCTATGCTTTGGATTGGTTGCGTGTCGAGTGGAGTAAGCTGAATATTTGTAAAAAAAGTTGTCACGACAACGTCAATACCATAAGCAATGACACGTGGCCGGTATTGATTGCGACTACCCCGGTAATTGGGTTCTCGCCGCTGGAACATATCGTGCGCCTATCATTGTGGGTGGTTAGCTATGTGGAAAATACTCGAATTGTGAAACTTGTGGAAAAATTGTTGAAGCTGGAGGGAGTTTTCACGTCGTGGCTGATCGATTTTCTTGATGCCGAGGCCTGGACGGCCAATCTGGATGGCTTTACGGATTTCTTGGATACCGTTTTGCACAAAATGGGCATTAAACAATGCGTGTTTTTATCCGGCGACGTACATTATTCCTTTTCCGTCAAAGGCACTTATCAGAGCGGCAAAACGTGTATCGACAAAAATCAAACCCTGACATGTTACCAATTGACCAGCTCATCATTACGCAACAAGCCTAGCGATACTCAGCAAAACGCATTGGACGAGCTGGAAAGTTTCGAGAAGGGTAATACACCGTGGCAACGAATCAGGCGGCAATTTAGACGTTTACAGTTCCTCCGTGGTTGGCAATTGGATCATACCTTACTTACCAGCAAGAATTCGAAAACATTGACCATCAAGGAATGCAATCTGGGACAAGTTCTTTTTAATGACAAAGGGCTACCAACCCAGCATACTTTATGGCTCGATCCATATGATCTTAATAACACGGTTAATTATGTTCTCAACGATGACAATGGAAGTTGACTAGAGTAACAGGAATCAAACATCGAATGGATGCGGGTGACGATAGGAACCGCATTCTGGACGATTGATGCGGTTCGCTTATTTACCCCATAACAATCGCTTGTCGCTTCGCGCCCCAGTTTCCCGGTTTTGGATTGAACACCCCCGCACAGCGCTCCCCGCAAAAACGGCAGTTTCCTGACGCATCCAGATTCCAGTCGGACAACTCGTACCAATCGCGGCCTATCAGCAGCTTTTTGCAGCTGTGGCAATAGGTGCTCTCTGCGGCCTTATCATGCACATTACCCACATAGGCATAACGCACACCGTTTTTGATGGCGATTTGCCGCGCCTGCAATAAGGATGATAGCGGCGTCGGCGGCTTGTCGAGCATCTTCCAGTCCGGGTGAAACGCGGTAAAGTGCATCGGCACATCCGGCCCCAGGTTTTCAATCACCCATTGGGTCATGGCTTCCAGTTCCGCTTCTGAATCATTCTCGTCAGGAATAATCAGGGTGGTCAGCTCCAGCCAGACCGATGTCTCATGCTTGATGTACTTAAGCGTTTCCAATATCGGTTCCAGATGCCCGCCACAAATTTTGTGATAAAAATGTTCGGTAAAACCTTTTAAATCGATATTGGCGGCATCCATCCATTGGTAAAATTCGGCCCTGGGCTCTGCGCAAACGTAGCCTGCGGATACGGACACCGATTTTATGCCCAGACTCCGGCAGGCCTTGGCGGTATCAATCGCATATTCATGGAAAACTACCGGGTCGTTATAGGTGTAAGCGACGCTGTGACAGCCATGATCCCGTGCCGCCTGTGCAATCGCATCGGGCGATGCCTTGCTCATCAGGGTGTCCATTTCCCGCGATTTACTGATGTCCCAGTTCTGGCAAAAGTTGCAGGCCAGATTGCAACCGGCGGTGCCGAAAGAGAACACCGAGGTGCCGGGCAGGAAATGGTTCAGCGGTTTCTTTTCGATAGGATCAATCGCAAAGCCGCTGGAGCGCCCGTAACTGGTCATCACAATCTGGTCGTCCAAATTCTGCCTGACAAAACACAGGCCGCGCTGGTCCTTGTGCATCTTGCAAAATCGGGGGCAAAGATCGCATTGCACGCGACCATCGTCCAGGACATGCCAGTAGCGGGTTTTTACGGTGTCTTTGGTAATAAATTCGGTCATTATGCTTCTCCTGGTTCCGCTGGCAACAACAAAGTGAGCTATTTATTTAAGTGCAAAACTTTTGTTGCCCAGCATGACTGATCGACGGAATAAAATAAATGATTTTCGTAGGTTTAAGTAATGATACGTATAGCTGGCAGCTGGCTTTGACTCTATCATGTTATGGCAGTAAAAGGGGTGGTTTGCACTATAGAGTGTGTTTCACTGTTGAATAGTTTGTTAATCACTCGGTAACAATTAAATGGTACTATCTTTCGGACTGAGACATCGTAAAACTGCCCAAAGATTTTCCCTACAACTGCTCCATGCAGTTGTACGGATTACACACAGGATACGCTAATGAACAGACAACCCGCCGTAGCAGGGTCTTTTTATCCTGCAAATCCAGAGCAACTTCATCTGATGCTGGATCAGTTTTTAAGTGATGCCGCAACCGATGAAAAAGTTCCCAAGGCCATCATTGTGCCTCATGCAGGCTATATTTATTCAGGCCCTATCGCCGCGACTGCCTATGCACGATTAACAAAAGCCCATGACCGGATAACCCGCGTGGTGCTTCTCGGCCCCTCTCATCGCGTCGCTTTCAGGGGCTTGGCCGTAAGCAGGGCTGAGACGTTTACCACGCCTTTGGGCGACATCCTGGTCGATCAGGCGGCCGTGCAGACCATCGTCCAACTACCTTTTGTCGAATACATCGAGCAGGCGCATACCTATGAGCACAGCCTGGAAGTGCACCTGCCTTTTTTACAGGAAGTGCTGGATAACTTCGAAATCGTACCCATTGTTGCCGGCGATGCCTCGCCGGAACAAGTCAGCCAGGTGCTTGATGCATTGTGGGGCGGCGATGAAACGCTGATTGTGATCAGTTCCGACTTGAGCCATTATCATGATTATGCAACCGCCCAGCAGATGGACAAATCAACCAGTCATGCCATAGAGCAGCTGCAATATGAGCATCTGGCCTCCGAATCCGCCTGCGGTAAAGTGCCGGTCAGCGGACTGCTGAAGCTGGCTCGGAAAAAATCGCTGTCAGTCAAAACCATCGATTTGCGTAATTCCGGCGACACCGCAGGAGATAAGGCCAGCGTGGTAGGATACGGCGCTTATGTCATTGAATAAGGAAAACCGGCAATGCCTGTTGGAGTTGGCGAAGAGCTCAATACAGCATGGTTTGCAGAAAGGCCAACCGCTGAAAATCAACCTGGACGATTACCCGCAAGAATTGACCGAGCGGCGCGCCACTTTTGTGACCTTGGAGATAAACCATCAGTTGCGCGGCTGCATCGGCATGCTGGAAGCGGTCAGGCCGCTGGCCGAAGATATTGCCGAAAATGCATATTCGGCCGCCTTTAAAGATCCGCGCTTTCCGCCGCTGGAAGCCCATGAACTGGACAATCTGGATATACATCTATCGATACTGACGCCCGCTGAGCCGGTATCGTTTAGTTCCGAACAGGATTTAATATCTCAATTGCAGCCCGGCATTGACGGCCTGATTTTAGAAGAGGGTCACCGGCGCGGCACTTTTTTGCCGTCGGTATGGGAGTCATTGCCGGAGCCTGAGCAGTTTTTGCGGCATTTAAAACAAAAAGCCGGGTTGCCGCCCGACTATTGGTCCCAAAGCATCCGAATTTACCGCTACCGGGCAGAGATAATCGGCTGAGAATCTTCATGGCAGTCCCTGAAAAAAGTCAGGGACTGCCTGAATCCACTTGTAAAAAGCCTGCAAAACCGTCTCATACCTTGGCAATTAGCTGTCAAGGTCGATACAGTGCATATACATCTTACGGTTAAAGAGCAGTGCCATCAGTAATGTGAATTGAACGATGATATTGAATATCCAGACTATGTTTTTCATGACGAATTCCTCATGTTGAAACTATTATAATGATACCTGTCAGTCATGCCCAACATCCTTGCTTTTGTTATCGGCTGACATTCAAATTTTTAAATGCAAAAATATTAAATTCCTATTACCCTGGTAAAACTCCATTTTATGGATAATCATTTTTGTAACAGTGAAATAGGTGTTAGTTTTATATTTTTCCAGGCTAGGTCTGTATCCCTAAAAAGTTGTCCAGACGCATTTTTTAAGGCATAAAAAGCGCCATATATTTAATTTTATTATATTACAGTAAGTTATATTTTTTTATGATGTTTCCAAGCCGCTGTTTTACATGAGCGCAGGCTTAAACCAATAGATTTTCTACTTCTTCTGCGGATGTTTGTGTTGGAAAGGGCAATTATCTGCCGGATGGCTAGGTAGGATTCCCAAGTCCAAAAAAACCACGAATCTGTTCCAGGAAAGTGTTTTGTTGCTGTGCCATCAGCTGCGCAATGGATTCGCTATCCAGTTGCTGCTGCACGTTATCGATATTGAAGCGACGGCTCGCCAACAGCTTACTGATTTCCACAGCAAGCTCAGGACGTTTATCCAATACTTTTTGAAATGAATTTTTGTCCAATCGGTAAGCTAAGACTTCGGATTGGGCAATGACGGTGGCACTACGGGGATCGCCGGTCATCAAGCCCATCTCACCCAAAAAACATCCGCCATGAATGGTATCGATCCGCCGACGACCGCCATCCGGCAATTCCAGAAACACATCGGCAGTACCGCTGATAATGATATAAAGCCAATGCGCTATTGTACCTTGACGCAAAATGATGTCGCCTTGCGCGAATGGCGTGTAGACCAGTTGTTCGGCAATTTCGGCCAGTTCATCGTCATGCAGGGTGTTGAACAATTCCACTTGTTGTAAAGCATCCATCCGCTCTTTGACACGGCGTTCCTGCTTGTTTTGTTCATGTTTATCATCTTTATTGGTCATGTGGATATGATATTGCGGATAAGGCAAACTGATCCCGGCCCGCTGCAATGCCGCATAGATCCGGCCGCGCACTTGGGAATCGGTAGCATCGTCCGCCTCAATATCGCTTAACCAATAGCGCAACGCATAGCGCGATGAGCTGGGGCTGAAATCCATCAGCAAACAATTCGCCGCAGGGCTGTCCGCAACATTAGGGATATGTCCATTGCGGATAGCGTTTTTGGCAATATCGATGACCTTTCCGGCAAAATGTTCGTAACCGACATCAAAATACACCCAGCGCCGGCATTGCAACGGTTTGCCGCTACGACGCCCGATAACTGAAAACTTGCCTTTCATCAACAAGCTGTTCGGGATGATGATCGTCTCCCAGTTGCGCGTTTCTATCGCCGTGTATCGCCAGCGAATATCGGCTACGCGGCCGGTGACATCGTCCACTTTGATCCAATCGTTAACCTTGATCGAGTTATCCAGCTGCAAGGCCAAGCCGCCCAGGATATTGCCCAAGGTGTCTTGCATGGAAAAAGCCAACACCGCCGTCATCACCGCCGAGGTGGTAACGATGCCGGACAAATCAAGTCCCGCGGCGTGTAGATGTATCATTAGCCATGCACAGTATCCGGCGAGTTCGGCCAGGTCCTCAAGGATGCGTACCAGACTGATGCGGCATAACGGCAGAATTAAACGGAACAGAAACAAACCGGAAAGCCGAATAGCCGCCATTCCGCCGGCAAAAACACTGACTTTGAGCAGCCCTCTTGCGAAAGATTTAATCTCTAATGCAGCCAGCACACCGCTGAGCATAAGGCCGCAAAGCGAGATCATGAAAAACAGCAAAGTGGCGGCAATGGTCTTGCGGTCTTGAGGACGCCAGCGCCATAGTGATGCGGCAATAATTAGCGCAATAATCAGCAGCAAGCCGAACTGGTTGTGCTGCTGGGCAAAAATGCGCAAGTCGTTCCAAAAATATTCGGATCGGGGCATTGGGAGGCCTTATGGGTTAAAAATTAGATAGTGTGTTTAAACGCCAAGTGGGCACCCAAATTAGTCGCTTTAGACGGCGCTTATGTGTTTTATGATTATCACCAATTACTCATTTTCCTGTCGTTCAATCTTGTCCAGGCGGGCTTCCATTTCGGCGTCGTCGGGCTCTTGGTAATCGCTGTCGGGCTTGGGTGCAAAAAGCCTTGAACATAACAGGCCCAGCTCAAATAACATCCACATAGGTACCGCGAGTAATGTTTGCGAGATCGCATCGGGAGGCGTTAGAACGGCCCCAACAATAAACGCGCCGACGATCACATAAGGGCGTTTGTCGGCGAGGCCTTCGGGGGTTACCAGTCCGGTCCAGACCAATACGATGGTGAATATCGGCACTTCAAAACAAACGCCGAACGCGAAAAACAGGGCCAAGACAAAATCGAGATACTTGGCAATATCGGTCATTACCGCCACGCCCTCGGGTGCGGCAGCGGTCAAAAAGCCGAACACCAGCGGGAAAACCACGAAGTAGGCAAAGGCTACGCCCAAATAAAATAGCAGGGTGCTGGCAATCAGCAACGGCAAAATCATGCGCCGTTCCCGCTTATACAAGCCGGGAGCCACAAACGCCCAGAACTGGTAAAGAATAAAGGGGACGGAAATAAAAACCGCGACGATCAGCGCCAGTTTAAACGGCGTGAAAAACGGGGAGGCCACATCAATAGCGATCATCGTGCTATTTTTCGGCATGTGCTTCATCAGGGGGCCAGCCAACAGGCTGTAGATTTCATTGGCATAGGAAGCCAGCGCCAAGAATATGACTAATACGCATAAAACAATTTTTAGCAGCCGGTTGCGCAATTCAATCAGATGGCTGATAAAGGGTTGCTCACCGCTCTCATGAAAATTATTTTGGCTCATGCGGTTCGGTTTTGTCAGGCGGCGGGGCTAGCGTGGATTTGAGCGTGTCGGATGTTTCATCAATCATTTGCTGAACATCCTGTAGGCCGGACTGCTCTTTAAAGATCTGGCGCATTTCTTCGGCTTGCAGTTCCAGCTTTATTTCTTCCTTGACGGCAGCCACCATGCTGCGGGTTTTACCCAGCCAGAACCCTGCAAGTCTGGCTACTTTGGGCAATCTTTCAGGGCCTATGACCAACAAGCTGACTAGGCCGATCAGGCAAAGCTCCGAGAATCCTACGTCAAACATTGGGGTTAATCTTTATCGGTTTTCGTGGAAGTGACTTCGCCTTCGATAGCTTCACCCTTATCGGCGGCGGGCTTGTCTTGTTCACCTTCGCCTTCTTTGATGGCCGTGCGAAAGCCTTTGATGGCTCCGCCCAGATCAGCGCCTATATTGCGTAGGCGTTTGGTGCCAAAAACAACGATGACGATGGCTAATACAACTAATAAGTGAGTAACGCTGAGACCCATTTCTAACTCCAATGGAGGCCTTGCAATGTAAGGCCTCTCTACTTGTTACGTTGCGCCTTTTCTTCCAGACCGGACAAGCCGAAACGACGTTGCAGTTCCTGCAATACATCATCCGGTCCCAGTCCCTGATCGGCCAGCAACACCATGCAATGAAACCACAAATCGGCAGTTTCATAAATAATCTGTTTTTTATCACCGTCTTTGGCGGCGATGACTGTTTCTGTCGCTTCTTCGCCGATTTTTTTCAGTATGCTGTCCAGCCCTTTGGCATACAGACTCGCGACGTAAGATTTATCGGCTGGTTCCAGTTTACGCTGTTCCAGGATTTCTGCCAGCTGTTGTAATACGTCGCTCATGATTTGTAACTACTCAGGTTAGAAAAATGGAACGCTGATGACGCGGATAATTAAGATCAAATAAGATTTTTCTCGAATTATCTGCGTTCATCATATTTATCAGCGTCATCTGCGTTCTATTGTATTTGATAGCTGAGTTGTAATTATGATTTTTTATAAATAGTGTCAGGATCTTTTAACACCGGCTGGACGCTTTGCCATTGCCCGTCAATCAGGCTGCGATAAAAACAGCTCTCACGACCGGTATGGCAGGCAATGCCGCCTTCCTGTTCAATTTTTAGCAGAATAACGTCTTCATCGCAATCCAGAAATAAACCGATCACTTTCTGCCGGTTTCCGGATTCCTCGCCTTTGCGCCATAATCTTCCGCGCGACCTCGACCAGTAAACCGCATAACCTTCGGCGACCGTTAAGGCCAATGATTCACGATTCATCCAGGCGAACATCAACACTGTTCCGGTTTCCGCCTGTTGCGCGATAACCGGCACCAAGCCGTCTTCAGTCCAGCTGATTTCGTCCAGCCAGGATGATGCGCTCACAGCCGCACCTCTATGCCACGTGAGGCCATATGTTGTTTGGCTTGTTCAATGGTGTATTCGGCAAAATGAAAAATACTGGCGGCCAACACCGCGTCGGCCTTGCCTTCAGTAATGCCGTCAGCCAGATGATCAAGACACCCGACGCCGCCGGATGCAATCACCGGCACCGTTACCGCCTCGCTAATGGCGCGGGTTAACGGCAAATCAAAACCTTCGCGGGTTCCGTCTCTGTCCATGCTGGTTAACAGGATTTCTCCGGCACCGTAGCTGACCATTTTTTTTGCCCACTCAATCGCATCAATGCCTGTCGGTTTGCGGCCGCCGTGGGTGAAAATTTCCCACCGACTGGGTTCGCCTGCCTGACTGACTTTTTTAGCGTCTATGGCGACGACTATACATTGCGAGCCGAAACGCTCCGCCGCCTCGCGAACAAATTCCGGATTTGCAACCGCCGCGCTGTTAATGCCGACTTTATCGGCGCCCGCATTCAGCATACGGCGAATATCTTCCAGAGTCCTGATGCCCCCGCCGACCGTCAGCGGAATAAACACTTCGCTGGCGACCTGCTCAACCACATGAACAATGGTGTCCCGGTTATCATGCGTGGCGGTAATGTCCAGGAACGTGATTTCGTCCGCGCCTTCGCGGTCGTAACGCCGGGCGATTTCAACAGGGTCTCCGGCATCGCGAATATCGACAAATTTTACGCCTTTAACGACGCGGCCATTATCGACATCCAGACAGGGAATAATGCGTTTGGCTAAGCTCATGGTTACTCGAATGATTCCGCTAATTTTTCGGCTTCTGCAAAGTCCAGCGTGCCTTCATAAATCGCCCGTCCGGTGATCGCGCCCATAATGCCTTCGTGAGCGACAGCGCCCAAGGCTCTGATGTCGTCCATATTGGTAATGCCGCCGGAAGCGATAACAGGAATCCGGATCGCGCGCGCCAGTTTCGCGGTGGCTTCGACATTGACGCCGGACATCATGCCGTCCCTGGAAATATCGGTATAGATAATGGCCTCGACGCCGTCTTCCTCAAAATGTTGCGCCATGTCGATCACATCATGTTTGGACAATTTCGACCAGCCGTCAATAGCCACTTTGCCGTCTTTTGCATCCAGTCCGACGATGATATGGCGTGGATATTCCAGCGCCATATCCCTGACAAAATGCGGCTCGTTAACCGCCTTGGTGCCGATAATAACGTACTCCACACCGGCATTAAGATAAGCCTGGATAGTTTCTTCATCGCGAATACCGCCGCCTATTTGAATCGGTACATTGGGGTAGGCTTCAACAATGGCATGAATGACGTCGGCATTTCTCGGTTTTCCGGCAACTGCGCCATCCAGGTCGACCAAATGAATCCTTTTAGCCCCGGCGGCAACCCACTTGCCGGCTACGGCGACGGGGTCATCGGAAAAAACCGTATTGTCATCCATGCGTCCCTGACGCAAACGAACACACTTCCCTTCTTTTAAATCGATTGCAGGTATTAATAACATATCACTAAAATCCTCAACGGCGTGTAATCAGTCAATGGTAATTAAACTTGTCCATCCCAATGCAAAAAATTCTTTAGCAGCTGTAAACCGACTGCCTGACTTTTTTCAGGGTGAAATTGTACGGCAAACACATTGTCTTGCGCCAAAGCACAGGTAAATGCATCCGGGTATTGCGAAGTTGCCGCCATTACCGCCGCATCGTCAGGCTGCGCGTAATAACTGTGGACAAAATAAAAGCGGCTATCCTGGGGAATGTTTTCCCATAGCGGATGTGGATGCAGCTGATGAACCTGATTCCAGCCCATGTGCGGAATCTTGAGTATATTCCCGTCGCTGTCTTTTAACGCTTCGGGAAAATGCACAACATGTCCGGCAAAAACATCCAGACAAGGCGTGCCGTTGTTTTCTTCGCTGTCGGTCAATAAGGCCTGCATGCCTAAACAAATTCCCAGCAAAGGCTTGTTTTTGGCAACCTGTTGGATAACCGCAGATAAGCCCGATTGATTGAGCGCCTGCATGCAATCCCGTATTGCGCCGACGCCGGGAAAAACCACCCGGTCGGCGCGAAGGATTGCATCAGCATCGGAAACACAAACAACATCGACTTCAGGCGCTGCATGTTGCAGCGCCTTGACGATTGAATGCAGATTACCCATTCCGTAATCGATTACAGCAACAGAAGACATAAGAAATACAGGATTAAGGTGAAAGGTTAAAGGCTGCCTTTGGTTGACGGCATGATGCCCGCCATACGCGGGTCGGCGGTAATCGCCATGCGTATGGCTCGACCCATGGCTTTAAAAATGGTTTCGGCGACATGATGGGCATTGCTGCCCTTCAGGCTGTCGATATGCAAAGTCACACCGGCATGGTTGACAAAGCCCTGGAAAAACTCGCGGAACAAATCGACATCAAAACTGCCGATCATGGCTTTGGGGTATTTAACCTCATAAAACAATCCGGGGCGTCCCGAAAAGTCGATCACGACGCGCGACAAAGCCTCGTCCAAAGGCACGTAGGCATGCCCGTAACGATAAATGCCTTTTTTATCCGCCATGGCTTTGGCAAACGCCTGGCCTAAGGTAATGCCGATGTCTTCGACGGTGTGGTGGTCATCAATATCCAAATCGCCTTTGGCGACAATGTCCATATCGATCAAGCCGTGCCTGGCAATCTGATCAAGCATATGTTCAAGAAAAGGTATGCCGGTTGAAAACGAGGTTTTACCCGACCCATCCAGGTTAATTTTGATTTTGATTTGAGTTTCAAGCGTATTTCGCTCTACTTCCGCAGTACGTTGATCCATGTTTGCAATATTGATATGAGTGATTGGCGGCATTCTACTATGACAAGCAAGATTTTGCAGTGTTTGTTATTCATAGTAAACCATAGAAATAAGCTGTTTGGAAAATATAGGCTTGTGCCTACTAAGGCTGCGACAACAATGTAATTTTGGGCGTACGTTAAGTTCAGCTTTAACCGGCTTTTTTTAGGGTTGTTTTCTGAGACAATGGACACGTCGCCAAAACAGGAGAAGGATCTTAAGGAGTTTCAATAGGACGTTGCCAAGGATGGAACGCAATGTCAACCAAGCAGGCGATTTTTAGCCCCAGCATTCCTCTGTGCTCTGGGGCTTTTTTTATAGCAGCATAGCCGTTTACGGTGTATGCGGTCAGGCACACATTCGTCGATCAAGAAATCATCATAAATTAATAAACCAACCGCCTAATGCGGACAGTCAGTCGCGCGGTTTTTTTATAATGTGCTACTCTTTAATAGATTAGCTCACCTGGTTAATTTAAACATTGCCCCCGTTTTTCACTTTTGCCGGTGATGGCGCTCAGATCGATAAAGCATGGCGTGTTTTTTCATATTCTCATCGCTGACAAGCAGCAATATTTCTCCAAGGAGCGAGCAGTGAACGATGCGTCACCCACACTCACCGATGTGCTGACATTTAAGCTGAGCGACGACGGCAAGCTGCTTGCCGCATTTGAAGCATGCGAAATCAAGCTCACGCTGGATGCGGCAATAGTCAAAGAGGCTCTGGTCAAGCAAGGCCTATCCAAGCTGTTTCTGCATGAAAACGCACTGTCAAATCTGGTAACACAGTACAACAATGCTAGTGAAGGTTTTGAATTGGAAATTGGCGAGCGCCGGGATGGCGTATGTAGTTTCAAAATTGACGACGACAAAATGGCCGTCAGGCTGACTTTAATCCCGCCATACGGTGGCACTCCCGTTGCCCTGCTTCAAATCCAGCTGGCCTTGCAGGAAAAAGGGGTAACCAGCGGCATCATGCTGGATGAAATCAAGGCTGCCTTAAAGGAAGGCTACGCCACCGAGCGCATCATCGCCCAAGGGCTACGTCCCGTGCCGGGTGCTGATGCGCAGTTCCAAAGCCTGGTGCCGGAAATAAGAGAGCGCAAACCCCAGGTAGACGAGCGGGGTGTCGCTAACTACCGTGATCTTGGGCAGCTTATTGTTGTAAAGCAAGGCGATCTGCTGATGTGCCGCATCCCGCCTACCGAAGGCAAAAAGGGGCAGGACGTTACTGGGCAAATATTGACGCCTAAACCAGGGCAGGACATCCCCTTCGCATCGGGGCTGCAGGGCGCGGAGCTTGACCCGGATGATAACAGCCGGCTGTTGGCCACGATCACCGGACAGCCCAAGTTGGTTCCTAATGGTGTTATTGTGGAACCCACCATCAATCTGGCACGGGTGGATCTTTCAACCGGCAACATGAGTTTCGATGGTACTATTAATATCAAAGGCGATGTTAAGGAAGGGATGAAAATTTGTGCATCGGGAGACGTGTTCGTGGGGGGAACTGTCGAAGCGGCAGAAATTGAAGCGGGTGGAAATGTCGTTATCAAAGGCGGCGTGATTGGTCACGGCGAGCATAGCAGCGATCCAAACGAAGCGCCCATGTTTAGTGCGAAGATTATCAGCCAAGGTTCAATCAGTGCGCATTTTGCCGAAAATGTCTGCATGGAAGCGGGCACGGACATCATTATTGAAGAATTTTCCATGCACAATCACCTGACCGCGCTCAATCGCGTGTTGGTCGGAAAATCCGGCAGCAAAAAAGGCCGTATCATCGGCGGCATTACCTGTGCATCAGTTTTGGTAAAAGCCGCCATAATCGGCTCGAACGCCGGCTTTATAACCAAGATTAGGGCAGGCTTTAATCCTTACCTTCAGGCGCAGCTGGATAAGCTTAAGCTTGAGATTGATGCAAATGAAAAGGAGCAGGAAGATCTCAAGAAGATTATTGCTTTTGTGTTGGCGCATCCGGAAAAAGATAAAAATGGGCTTTTAAACAAGGCTCTCCACACCAGGGAAAAATTTGAAACTGATTGCGCCCAGCTTCATGCCGACCGAACTCATCTGCTGTCGGAAATGATGCTGGCCGAGCATGTCCAGGTTATTGTCGAAGACTCCGTGCATTGCGGCACCGAAATCCAGATCGGAAATGCTATTTGGAAAAATAACGAAGACCGGGGTAAAGGTGTTTTTCAAATCATTGAGGGTGAAATTGATTTCGGAAACACCATGCTGAGTGTCAACGGACCGCACTAAATTATATCGAATTGCATTGTTATTGATTTGGATCGTAACGGCTTATTTTCAGTGTGATAAAATTTCCTCGTAACAACCGAATGGCTGGACATATTTTGCCTGCCCGTAAAATATTCGTAGCCTTAAACAAGCCTATATAAACATTTAGAGGAATTATTATGAAATTTAGCCCGTGTATTGATAAATGCACTTACGAAGGAACGCATTGTGAAGGTTGCGGCCGAACGCACCAAGAAATAGCGGAAACAAAAAAACTGGTCATGGCGGTGGTGGATTTTGCCCAAGAGCAGGGTTATGAAAATGTTGAGGAATTTGCGAACGCTATAGGGCAGAGCGTGCTTAAAAAATTAAAGAAATCCGCAGCAGGAAAATAATGGCGTAAAGCCGAAATAGCTATGACAATTACGCCTGACATTATCGGCTTTTTAGCCGCGACACTCACGACCGCCTCATTTGTACCTCAAGCCATCTTGACGATAAAAACCAGGGACACCGAATCCCTTTCCTTGGGCATGTACAGCACCTTCACCTTGGGCGTGTTGTGTTGGCTTATTTACGGAATCCACCTCGGCGACAAGGCTATTATCGTTGCCAACGCAATAACACTGTTGCTGGCCGCATCGATACTAAGCTTCAAACTCTACAATTTGATGTACAACAAAAAGCCATAAGCAATTTAAGCCTGCTGGAGAATCTCCAGCGCATTGCCGTCCGGGTCACGGCAAAACAGTGCCTGTCGCCCGGATTTGCTCAAGGTGTAGGTTATGCCGTTTTGATCCAGTACCTCCTTAACCGGCGCTAACTCCGACACACTTAAGGCGATATGCCGGTCACGTCCGCCATGTGCGGGGCGGCCGGTTGTCGGGTCGGGGTTTGCCAATTCCAGTAAATGAATCTGTTGCGCGCCTAGCTGCAACCAGGCTCCCGGAAAACCCAGGTCGGGCCTGGCGGTTTGTGGCATGCCGAGAATGCCGCTGTAAAATTTCAGTGAAGCGGCGGTATCGGCAACAACGAGGCTGGCGTGATGCATAGTGAAATTAAAGTTCGGCATTGGATTACAGGCCTTTAACTTTTTCCAATACGTCCTGAGCATGTCCGTCTGGCGTGACGCCATAAGCCGCTTCAACCAATTTGCCTTGTTTGTCGATAATGAATGTGGAGCGAAGTATCGCCATGCTTTTAACGCCGTTCTTTTCCCGTTCCTGCCATACGCCGTAGCTCTCGCAGAGTTCGCCATCGACATCGGCGAGTAAATCCACTTTCAGGTCGAATTTTTTAATGAAATCGACATGGCTGGCGCAAGAATCCTTGCTCACGCCGATAACCACGGTGTCTGCCTTGGCAAATTCCCCGGCAAGCTGGGTGAACTGGTTGGCTTCTATGGTGCAGCCCGGCGTGTCATCTTTGGGATAAAAATACAAAACAACGTTCTTTTTGCCCAGATAATCGGACAAACTGACCGTTTCATTGAATTGATTTTTTGAGCTGAACTTTGAGTTGAACAAGGGGGCTTGTTGGTGTTTTTCTAACATGGGAATCTCCTTGCGAGTTCTCGAATAGTTAAGACCTGAAACCGCAGTGTAAGCGCAATCAAAGTTTCACTGCAAGCCTCATAAAACCCGGGCATGTGTGTGTTATTTAGCCTGGAACGTGAAAAAGCCTCCTTTATTCACCACGAGGCACGAAGGACACGAAGTTTTATTTTTTCGTGTCTTTCGTATTTTTCGTGGATAAATCGCTTTTACGATTACGCTTTATTCTCGCCGCCGAATAGCTCCAGCAAGCGCGGCAGGAAGTTTGCCAGTTCCAGCGACATAATCGAAAAATCCACATCGAACTGCTCTGCTTCAGAGTCGGTATCAATGTCGGACACCTGATCCTGGATCAAATCAAGAAACTTCAGGCGCTTAACGGCTAGATTTTCATCGATAATGAACGCAAGACGGTCGGCCCAGCTCACGGCCAGCTTGATGACTTCCTTGCCTGTGTCCAGATGGTTTTTAATTTCAGGCAGACTTAGGTCATGGCGTTTGCAACGGATAATGCCGCCTTCCTCTTCAGGGGCGCGCAACTCGCATTCGTCTTCAATGGTGATGTCGTCCGGAGCCTGATGGTTGATCAACCATTCGGTCATGACTTTAACCGGTTTTTCGATGGTGTTGAGCGGAACGGCTGGCAATGAACCCAGGCATTTGCGCAAATTGCTCAGCAAATCTTCAGCCTTTTTGGCGGAAGCCGCATCGACAACCAGCCAGCCGCCCTTGGGGTCGATATAGGCGTAAGTCTTGTTCGAGAATGTGAAGGCTCGGGGCAATAACTCAAAGATCAGCTCATCTTTGATCGCAGTACGTTCTTTTTTGGATAATTTACGCCCTTGTTGTTCTTCGGTTTCGAGAATCTTTTCCTGCATCATTTCATTGACGACAGACGCAGGCAGGACTCTTTCTTCTTTTTTTCCGCAGACCATTAAAAAGCCGTTCGCGCTATGCACCAGCTGTTCGGACGATTTGCCCAGCGGCGAAGTCCAACCGAAAGTAAATTCTTCATGGCTGCCGCAGGGGCGAAAAGCCATTTGCTCAAGTTTTAGTTCCAGGTCTGCTGGAGTCAAGGCGAATTCTTCAGTAAGACGGAAAATACTCAGATTTTTAAACCACATGTGCAACGGATACCTTGTAAATAAAATGACTGCGTATTATCGCAAATTTGGAGGCGTAAAAATAAAGTAAATTTCGGGCA
>Ga0172379_10004927_pt1 | contig 19164 bp, 18 predicted proteins | sample GrowelOW334metaG_FD_119756 | JGI IMG/M metagenome (GOLD analysis project Ga0172379, IMG submission 119756) | Groundwater microbial communities from an aquifer near a municipal landfill in Southern Ontario, Canada - Groundwater well OW334 metaG | ecosystem: Environmental > Aquatic > Deep...
AAATGCACCGATGGCATTCTCAATGTCTAGCGAGAGTACGATGGAGAATCCTGATAATGCGCCCATGGCAATGGATAATCAGGGCGGTCAAAATCAGAATGCCAAAACCAACTCATCTGGCGGTGTTGGTGGCGCTGGTGGCAATAGTAATTCGTCATTTAGCGCCCAGGCCAAGCCTTTACCACGTGGTGGATGGGACGGCAACAATTTGAGAATCTTGGTGCCGCGAGCTAAACTTTTACCTGTTAGTGATTAGCCTTATAACGCTTAAGCGCCTGACGAATAGATTTTCCATCCACTGATTGTTGCTCAGCAGCTGTCAGGCCGTCGAGCACATCATTGGCTTGAGTCAACATTTTCAGGCATTGGCTCGGCTTTTCCAAGCGTCTCAAAATTTCTGCAGCATTTGCTAGGGCTAAGGCGTAAGAAATATCTTTGCGGCCGAGTGCTTTGCTAATTGTTTCTCGTAGTTTTATTGCCTGTTGAATTGTATCGAAGGCCTGCTGCTGCTGCCCGTTCATTGTTAGCCAGCTAGCCTGATTAGTCAGCGTCTCTGCGTATTCTTGTTGATAGTGAATCAAATCGGGATGGTGAGAATCTAGTTTTTTACTACCAGCTTCAACTGTGTGCCGCAATAAATCGAGTGCTTTTTGACTGTCTCCCTCGGCTCTGCTAGCTGCAAGCAGTGCGGCAAGATTAGCCATGGCATTAAGTGTTTCGGGGTGGTCGTCGCCGAGTTTCTTTTTCAGAATTGAAAGAGCAAGGGTAAGATGTTCTTTTGCCTTGGCGAGCTGATTCAGTTTAAATTCGGTACAGCCAAGATCTAAGTATGAATTGGCTAGATCTAAATTCTGTTTGTCTCCCCCAGCCAGTGCTAGTCTTAGGACAAGGCCGCGGTTTAAAATGCCAATGGCTTGGTGGTAGTATCCCATCCAAAAATAAAGAGCGCCCAAATTATTTGTCGCGGTGGCAAAAAGTGCTTTGTCGCTTTTTGAATTTTTAATGGTGGCAATCACATCTTTTAAGATGTTCTGCGCCTCTGAAAACTTTCCCTGCTGCCTTAGTGCATTAGCCAACACCACCTGATGTCTCGCCAAGATGTTTTTGCTGAGCCCGGCTCTGTTTGCTAAACTCAACGCTTTTCTGGCATTTTTCTCCGAATCGGCATATTGGCCCATATTATTGTTGAGTAGCGCCAAATAGTTGTACGCTGCTGCCAACCTATCGGGTGCTGCTTTGTCGTTTTCTAGGGCCTTGAGCCCGAGATTTATTTGCCGTAAGGCTAAAGGATAATTGCCAGCCAGTCGGGCTTGGTCACCAGCGGCTATCTGTGCTTCCGCGCCGGTATTTTGAGATGCCAGCGGCCGATCAGATTTTGGGGACGCCAAAGCAAAGTGGCCGTGCGATAGTGGCAGAATACCCAAGAACCCCCAGCTATTCGAGAGCATGAGGCTAGAGGCGGTGATTAAAAGGGAGTTTCCGGTTAATTTCATGCAGCGATTTTAGTTTATTTAGCAGCTTGCCATCCAAGATTAAATGTATGGGCGGTGTGAAACTTTCAAAGCTAAGTGGAGTAATAGAAATTGTGAACCCTGAGGTGTCGATGAAATTACTCAGCTATAGTTTGGCTTTCCTTTTAAGTTTTGCGCCCCTTGCTGCTTCTGGTCAAGATAACACGGCTAATCATCTCAACTCGGGCAGTGATCGACGTCTGCGCCTGCGGCAGTTTCTAGAGAGGCGTGCTCAAAGCAAAGGTGGTCGTAATATCCCTGAAGGTGACGGCCCGGCCGCCCGTAACGCAGCTGCTGCCATTGACACTAATTTGGTTAAAGTGCAAACAAACGTACCCTACGGTAAAGAAGCGCGACAGACCTTAGATATTTATTCGCCTAAAGTGGCAGGGAAAGGCCCACTGCCTGTGATTTTCTTTTGCCACGGCGGTGGTTGGCGCATAGGCAATAAGAGTATGCACATTGAGAAAGGCTCAAGCTGGGCAAGTAACGGCGTTATATTTGTCAGTATTAATTATCGCTTGGCCCCAGAGGCAACTCATCCAAAACAAATTCAAGATGTTGCTGCTGCCTTTGCCTGGGTGAAAAGTCATGCCACCGAACTCGGTGCTGACCCCAATCGACTGTATGTCATGGGACATTCCGCCGGCGCACAACTGGTTGATTTACTTGGTACCAACGAACGCTTCTTAGCTGAGCGCGGCCTTGGTCTCAAAGATATAAAAGGAGTAATTAGCCTTGATACGGCTAGTCTGGATTTGAACCAGCGTTTAGGCGACGGATCGCCTGAAGGAAAGACCGTCGGTGACATGATCACCACAGCATTTGGCAAAGACCCTAAAGTGTTAGCTGAAGCTTCTCCGACATCAAACATTCATGCCGGTCAGAAGTACCCTGATTTTCTATTATTTTGCGGAGCTTCTAGAAGAGCCTGCGTAGCCCAACACCAAGTATTTTCGCAAGCGATGGAAAACGCTGGTGGTAAAGTTGTAGTCAAGGCCGTTCCGCTCAGTCATTCTGAAATCAGTAAAGCCGCTGGGCAGACTAGCTCTGACATTTTTAAACAAGTGATGGAGTTTGTGCGCGCTTCTGGTAATCTGCAGTAGAAATCAATCAGAGAAATATTGAGGTAGTGGTTGCAAAGTAAAAATGAATGGATTTTCTTAGCAATGGCTTCAACAATTGTATTTTTGATTGTCCTCGTTTTTTCTTGCGGTCAGTACTGCTTGGCTGAGCAACGTGTGCGTCAATTGCAGTTTCCTGCCAATTGTTCAGTGGGAAGTTTGATGGCAGTTCGTGAAAAATCTGATATGTATATCGCCTATAAACTAGGCGTTCTCGCTGATGCCCACGGGGTCGTGCGGGTGCCAGCAGGAACTCAAATTGAGTTTTGTCCGAGTGGCAACTTCTTCAAACACCCCGAGTGTCTGACTAAGCTCCCACGGGATGCTTTTGAATTTATAGAAGTTCGTTTTCTGTCAATGTCAGACGATGAAGATACTCTTTGTGATCGTGCAATTTCTCAGCTTAATCACATATCTGCTCTTAAAGGGATGGATCTAGATAGATCTGATGCCAGCGATGCAGGTTTGTCAAAGCTTGGACCTATGCCAGAGTTGCTGACAATTAGTGCTTGTGAAAGCAGGGTAACTGGCACCTGCTTGCCCAAACTTCTTAGCTGTAAAAAACTTAGTAGAATTCGGCTCAGTAATGTCAGTGTTGATAACGAAAGCTTAGCTAGTTTGAAAGATTTTGCTCAGTTGCAGCGCCTCAGCCTCATTCGCTGCGAGCTTTCGCAAAAAGGCATTGAGCATGTTAGTAAGTGTGCCAATTTGCGTGTACTCGACCTTGACCATAATCACCATCTCGATGACAAAGCAGTGCCACTACTCTTGCGCCTCACCAAACTAAAGTCACTTTGTCTGTTGCGTACTGGTATTTCAGTGCAGGGTTTAGAGCAGCTGTCTAAGCTTCATTTGCAAGAGATTCGACTGCCTAAGCCATTTTCTTCCTACCAACCCAGCGAGCGCCTGCGCATCTCCCAGGCTTTTCCTGGAATTGGTTTTGGCAACAACAAAAAGCCAGCTGTCGATGCTTTTACCAAAACAATTTTCGCACCTATTACTCGGTAAAAAATAGCTCTATTGAGAAACGGCCCCTACTTGAATCTCGAAGGGAATGGCTGCGCCTGGTGGAGGTGCGCTAAAGGGTGCAGCCGCAGTCACTGCTTTCAAAGCGGCATTGTCAGTTTCTTTATTACCAGAGCTTGTGAGAACCTTAACGGCCGAGACTTTACCTTTCTCATCGATTCTAAATTGCACTCTGGGAAAGGGTGCTTTTATACCGTTGTCCTTCCACTTTAGCTGCAATGAATTGGTGATTTCGTTCTTGTAACTGGTGAAGTCTTGCGGTCTAAATGATAGCCCGCCAGCCATTTCTGCATGGCTAGGACCATCGCTTACAGATTTGCTCGTTGTTGTACTTGGGCCAGCGAAATTGCTAGAGCCACGAGTGTTATTGCCGTTACTATTAGTCGTTCCTTTAGTCGATTTTGGTGGCACGTAGACTTCGCCCATCTTGGCTGGCTGTGGCGCTGCTTTTGCTGGTACACAGACATCACCTAGCAAAGCTTTTTCACTTTCTTTTTGCGGTGAATTCTTCGCTTGATTCTTTTTGCTATCTTCAGCTTGAGCTGGTGTTAACAGTGAAATCGTTAAAGCAAAGCCAGCGACAATTTTTGTTTTCAGCCAGCGCGATGCATCGCGAATTCTGCGCAGCGAACGCGGGCAATTGTCGGTCATTATGGTGCCATCGGGGCGGCGGTAAAGGCGGGCACAAACTCGACCTTGCTCACGACCTTTTGCAAATACTGCTTCTGCTTCTTTGTCTGTTAAATTGGCAACGTTATACACGTTCAGGCTGCACTGCCCACAAAAGCGCACGCTATCATTGCCTGTCATTTTGTCCCAACTGCTTTCGCACGGGGTTTCAATAAAGGCTTGATTGAGCAGGTTTGGCTTGGCGAATATTTCGACTGCTATTTCAAGCGGTTGATCATTTTCGTTGTTCTGCATTTTACTTCGCCTTTTCTTTTGCCGGTATCGCGGGATCGACAGCGGGGCCTACTCTAACCCGGCCCATCTTGTGTGTAATAGGAGCACCACCGGGTTTGTCTTCAGACTTGGTAGCGTTCTGTTCTACTTTTTGTAATTCTACTTTTTGTGGGTCAACTTTGTGAGGTTCGACTTTGATTGGTGCAACAGTCGATGGTGCTGCTACTTTGCCTAGTTCCGCTCTTTCGGCCGGTGTTGGTACGCGTATGGCACCCATCGTGTGCGCTGGTGGATTGCTATCTTTAACGGATTTATCTATGGCTTTGTCTTTGCTTTTGTCTTTAATCGGCGTGCACTTACTTGTAGCGCCATTTTTGCTATCGGCCTTGTCTGTACCCTCAGCTTGAGCTGGCGAAATTAGAGAAAGCAATAGACCAAAGCAAGCAACAATTTTTGTTTTCAACCAGCGTGAGCCGTTGCGAATTTTGCGTAGTGCTCTGGGGCAATTGTCAGTCATTACTGTTCCGTCTGGACGGCGATAGAGTCTGGCGCAGAGCCGGTCTCCATTTTTGCCTTTAGCGAAGACGGCCTCGGCTTCTTTGTCGGTCATGCTTGAAATGTTGTATACATTGAGGCTGCATTGGCCGCAAAAGCGCACAGTGTCATCTCCTGTCATGTTTTCCCAGCTTGTTGGGCAAGGTATTTCAATGAAGGCGCGGTCTTTTAATGGACTCGGTTGCGAGAATATTTCGGTCGCTTCATTAGACTCTGGTTGGTTGCAGTTCATCGTATGCCTCTTCTATAGTCGATCTTGGGTAAAGCGATATTCCAGTTTTAAGGGTAGTGCGCTACTTAAGGGTGGTTTTGCAAATGGTGCAGCTTCTTTTACTGCATTGAGAGCGGCTTTGTCTTTTTTCTTGTCTCCGCTACTTTCTTTGATGGCAAGAGCGTCCACGCTGCCGTCACTTTTGACGGTAAATTTTACCGATGGAAATGGCGCTACTAAGCCATTTTTCTTGCCAGCAGCATTGATGCTTACGAAAATTTTTGCAGCATATTCATCTTGTTCGCCGGGGCGAAAACCGATACCGCCTGGTAATGGAATGTCTGGTCTGGCAGGGGTGCTCTTTTGCTCTACTGGCTTTACCACCATGTTTCCAGTTTTAGGGCCGGTGCAACTATTTTGATTGGTGTCTTTCGCCTTTTTGTCTTTTGCGTTTGTCTCTTCGCTCTGAGCGACAGCTGGAGACAACAACGAAATTGCTAATGTTGTAGCAGCGATTATTTTGGCTTTGAGCCATTTTGAGGCGTCGCGAACTTTGCGCAAGGCTCGTGGACAATTGTCAGTGACGATAGTGCCGTCGGGGCGACGATAAAGCAGCGCGCAAACACGGCCGTCCACTTTGCCTTTACTGAGTACCGCCTCTGCTTCTTTGTCGGTGAGGTTGGCGATGTTGTAGACATTGAGATGGCAAAGATGGCAGAAGCGCACACTATCTGAGCCTTTCATTTTGTCCCAAGTTGTGGGACATGGGGTTTCGATGAAGGCACGGCCAAGCAAGGTATCTGATTTTACGAAAACTGGCTCAGTGTCCATCGTTTTTCTCCTTGCTCTGCTGCTCTAATTTTGGATCGAAGGTGAACTCCACATCTAGCGGCCCACTATTGGCCGGCGGTCGGGGCAGTGGCAATGAGTTTTTTACAGCTTTCAAGGCCTCGTCGTCTACAGCCGCTTGCTTCGCGCTCTTTATCACTTTGAGCTTTGATATAGCTCCGGTGTTGTCGATAGTAAAACTTACCGAGGTTGGCAGTTGGTCGGGGTTCCCTGGCTTTGGATTGCCGGCTTTTTTCCATGTCTCTAGAAGTCGCGAATTTAACTGCTGCATATAATTGGAAAGGTCTGGCATCATGGGAACGCCAGCGATCACATCATGTCGTGCACTCTTTGCGTAGTCTGGTGAGACAACTGGTTGCACAGGCGGCAATGGACATGCCAGTGATTTGGATTTGTTTGGCTGTGGAGCTTTTTCTCGGTCATTGTCTTTGGCTGACGCCTGCGGCATAAAGGCAGTGAGAAAGAGAGTGGCTAGAGCAGCTACTTTTGCTATGGCCGAGAAAGTTTTGTTGCGCAGATCGCGTAGACGACGAAGAGCCCGCGGACAGTTGTCGGTCATTATCGTGCCGTCCGGGCGCCGATATAGCCTTGTGCACATTCTATTGCCATTGAGGTTTTGGGCGAAGATTTCTTCGGCTTCGCTATCGCTGAATTGCGAGATGTTGTAGACATTCAACTTGCAAGAATGGCAGAAACGCACGCTTTCGTTGCCAGTCATATCATTCCAGTCAGCTGTGCAAGGCGTTTCGATGAATACGCTTTGAGAGAGGTTGGCTGCGGTAATTTTGATTGAGTGCATAATCCTATTGTTTCAGGTTGGCGTACACCAACATACCCGGCCATTCCCAATCTATATTCAGTATTTTCACTAGTAGCTACTCGAAAAGCCCTAGATTTAGGGTGCCTGGTCTTTCCCTCAATTCCCTCGAAATCTTGTAGAATCTTCCGGCTTGGTCGTTTGGGAGAATTTATGAATCTCAATGCAGAGATGGGCAAAGGCCATGCCGCTGCCTCAAAAGCTATGTCGTACAAAGTTTTGGCGACAATCTGCGGTGCAATTATGGCGGTTTCTATCCAACCAGCCCAGGGGCAGTTTCAAGAGCCCGGCCAACAGCAACAGGAACGGCCGCGAGAGCGTCAGTGGCAACCACCCGAACCTCAACAAGACGACTCTCTAGATTTGGGTGCCGAGGGAGACCAAGATTACAGCTTTCAGCCCGGCGGCGATACGGGCGTTAGTGAAGGCGGATATAACAATCCACCGCGTGCGGTTGGCCGTCGCGCCAGCCTTAACGAAATCGATGAGATTATGAATCAGATATTGCAGCGGTTCCACGTGCCCGGCGGTGCTTGCGCTGTAGCCCATGGGGGCAAATTGGTCTATGCCAAAGGTTTCGGCCTAGCTAATTTGCGCTCGGGCGAACCTGTAACGCCTACCACTTTGTTCAACTTAGCCAGTTGCACTAAGGCCATGTCGGCATTTGGTGCGCTGCGTCTGCAAGAACAAGGCAAGCTCAATCTCGATACTCCATTTTGGGAGGTTATTGGTCGACCGATGACCGCTGACGGTGGGCCGCCCCGTCCGCGCATTCGCGAAATTACAGTTAGACAATTGTTGCACCACTCTGGTGGTTGGAATGATGCCTCTGGTTTCGACATTGCCGGCAAGCAGATCAATCGCATGGCTCCTAATGGGCTTCCCTATAATGAAGCGGTGCGAGTGCTTCTGCAAACGCCTCTCGATTATCCACCAGGCACACAGGCCAAGTATGCCAATGGACAGTGGAATTTGATCAAGTACGTTATCGAATGTGCTTCGCAAGAACCTTACGGTCGCTATATGAAAAAGCAGTTGCGCTCCATTGGCATTGAAGACATGGTTGAAGAGTCACCGAATGTGGTGCAAGGGCAATCTAATCGTTATGGTGGCAATCCACCGCGTATGATCAAGGGCGGTCAGCGCACGGTGCCGTTGATGCCTGATTTTGGTAATTGGATGGCTTCATCAGTTGATTTGACTAAATTCTTGACGGCCATCGATGGCTCTCGTATGCAGGGCATTTCGCAAGATTCATTCAATCAGCTTGTGGCACCGCTGCCGCCACCAATGCAAAGCGATCAAGATGGTAAGCACTTTGGTTTAGGCATGGATACAGTGCGACAAATGCCTGACGGAATTTCATTCATGAAAGATGGTGGCAAACCTGGCGTTCATTGCCAGATTGTGCACATGAGCAATGGTGTTGATTTCTGCGTGCAGTTTAATGGCGGAGCTTCCGACAACGGTGGCGACGGCAATCCTGCCCCTGTTGCAGTAACAAAAATAAGGGCCTTACTGAACGAAGTGAAAGATTGGCCCAATGTAGATCTGTTTGCTAACTATTAGGTACAAAAAAGCGCCGACCCTTGGGCCGACGCTTTTAATTTTTCAGTTAGCGCTCTATTTAGCGGCTGCGGCAGCTGCTTCTTTAGCAGTTGGGGCAACAACTTTAGGGGCGACAACTTTGACCACAATCTCGTCGTGTGGGTTGAGAATAGTGATTCCATCGGGCAATTTTACTTGGCCAAAGTGAATGGCTGCTTCAACTACTTCTAGAGCAGTGAGGTCTACTTCGATGAAATCTGGAATTTCAGCTGGTAGGCATTCGATGTTGGCTTCTTGATAGTTCTCTTCCAGTTTGGCGCCAGCTTTAACAGCAAGCGATGCACCGGTGAATTTGATTGGAACGGTCACTGAAACTTTGCGTTGAAGATCTACTTTATAGAATTCGACGTTGTAGACAAAATCTTGAGTCGAACGTCTAGCAACTTGTCTGATGATGGCATTAACATTGCCGTCGGCAGATTCAAGTTCAATCATGTGCGAGTAAGCGGCAGCTGGAAGGCGACCAAACTCACGAGCGTTGATTTGCAAGCTCTCAGATGGAATACCACGACCATAAAGAGTCGCAGGCACGGTGCCTTCGCGTCTCAATTGTTTCGGGGTTTTGGCTTCGCGCTTGGCGACGCCTAGTTTGATTTTCTCCATAACCCGCTCAATTCCTTTTTAATGAACTTGTAGAACTTTTCTGGATGAAAAGATGAAACTGGGGCGCAAGGATTCGAACCTCGGAATGTCTGGACCAAAACCAGATGCCTTACCACTTGGCGACGCCCCAATTTAAACTGTACAGGCTGGAAAAGCCGGACAGCAACGGTTGATTCTATTGAAGTTGAGGCCTTTGTGTCAATCAAGATTGTGCTTGTATGCCTAAATATAAAGCACAATTGATATTAGGGCAGGGCGCGAACGCTCGCCGCTTGATCTATTAAAGAGCGGGCAAAGCTAAGCGAGGCCTCTTCGTTGGCGTTTCCGCTGGCCATGGCGGCAAGAGATCTGAGGCGCATTTCATCATCAAGAATATTGACTGTAACAATCGTGCGATCGGCCAAATGTTCTTTCTTTACTTCTAGGTAGTTGTCAGCCACTGAAGCAACTATTGGTTGGTGGGTGATGCAAAGTATCTGCTGTGAGCGGGAAAGTTTTGAGAGCTTGTCGCGCACAGCATTAAGAACACGGCCAGATAGACCAGTGTCGATTTCGTCGAAGATTACAGTGGCTACTTGGTCGGCGGCAGCAAAGATGGTCTTGATGGCCAACATGATGCGTGATAGCTCGCCGCCTGAGGCAATTTTGCCCAGAGGCATGGGTGGTTGGCCTGGGTTCGGGGCAATCAAGAAATCTATTTTGTCGATGCCATTCGGGCCGGCTTCGCTTAGTGAGGTGAAGGCAATCTCAAAGCGGCATTTTTCCATGCCCAGATCGACAAGCTCTTTTTCAACGGCAGCTGACAAGGTCTTGGCTAGCTTTAGCCTTCCTTTAGATAGTTCAGTCGCTTTAGCCTGTAGCTCACTGGCAACGTCCTCGATTTCTTGGGCTAAGCCTTCACTTTCTTTGAGACCGTTTTCTAGTTTCTCTAGCTCGTGGCTCAGCTCTTCTTGCTTGGCGATGGCGTCGCTTAATAGAGGGCCGTATTTGCGTTTAATTGTGGCAATTAGATTGGCGCGATTTTCTAGATCGATGAGAGTATCTGGATCTGTATCTAATTTGTCGGCGTAACGACGCAAGGCGGTGGAGGCCTCTTCTAAGCTGGCAAGGCCGCCGCTCAAGGCTTCGTGGATTGTGTCCAAGCTAGAGTCGAAGCGCAGAGCCTTTTCTACTTCAGACATGGCTTTCTGAATGAGATCGACGGCACAAACTGAGCTATCAGAATCAGATCCGGTAAGAACGTCTTGAGCGGCTTCGGCTTGTTGCTTAAGTTCGATGGCATTGCTTAAGACGCTGACTTGGCGAGCTAGCTCTTCGTCTTCGCTGGGGTCGCCGAGTTCAGCTTGTTCTAATTCGTTTAACTGAAATTTGGAAAAATCAAGCTTGCGCAGACGTTCGTCTTCTGACATGGTGAGCGAATCTAGCTCATCTTGCAATTGCCTTTTGCGAGCGTAAAGTGTGCGCACTTTCTCTAAAATTTTAGTGTGGCTTTCGCTACCAAGACCGTCTAAAAGCTCAAGCTGCGACTGCGAAGACATTAGTGTGCGAGCTTCGTGCTGTGCATGCACAGTGATTAGCATGGTGCGCAATTCGCCCAGCAAATTGTGATTGACCAGAGTGCCATTGATGCGAATTTTTGAGCCGCTTTTGCCAATTTCGCGAGCCACTGTTAACTCGGCTTGCTCAGCTGACTCTTCATCAATCAACTCTTCTTTTTTCAGCCAGGCAATCACCTGTGAGCTAGGTACGAAGACCGCCTCTAGGTTAGCTTTGTCAGCACCGGGGCGAATGATAGACGATGGTACTTTGCCGCCTAAAACAGCATTGAGTGCATCCATCAAGATGGATTTGCCCGCCCCAGTCTCACCGGTTAGAACATTTAATCCGGCTGTCCAGTCGACCTGAGTTTTTTCAATCAGGGCGAAATCTCTAATCTGTATACTTTTTAGCATGCACCGCATATAGAGTCATTGTAGTGTTCGTCCATAGCAGCGAAATTTTCAATGAAAATCTCTGCTGATGCCAACATAATAGCCCGAATCATCTTGTAGTAAAGCCCCCGCTTAGATTTCTAAGGGAGGGCTTTAATCTTTTAAGATTGAGTACGGCCAGCTTTTACTATTACCTATTTATATAGACTCTAGTTTCTAAATTGAGGGCGTCTCTACTCTCAGCTACTCGTCGCTAAACAGCAGCGGCAGCAGGGGCTGCTTCTGCTCTTGATTGAATACTGATTTGGGCTGCTACTTGCTTGGCAATTTCAATGAAGGCCTTTGATACTGCGCAATCTGGGTCGCCAGCAACAATTGGTACTCCTTGGTCGCCGCCAATACGCACATCTGGATCAAGTGGAATTTCACCTAAAAACGGTACTCTGTGTTCTTCTGCTAAGCGCTTACCGCCGCCTCTGCCGAAGATTTCGTACTGTTCACTAGAGCCTTTAGGCTGGAAGTAGCTCATGTTCTCGACGAAGCCTAAGATAGGCACTTCCATTTGGGCAAACATCGCTAGCCCTTTGCGGCCATCGAGTAGCGCTACATCTTGAGGTGTAGTGACGATGACGCCACCAGAAAGTTGAGTGGCTTGCACCATGGTGAGCTGGGCGTCGCCAGTGCCTGGTGGCATGTCGACGATTAGATAGTCTAGTTCGCCCCACTCAACGTCACGTAAAAACTGTTTGATGGCCTTGTCTAACATTGGTCCACGCCAGATTAGTGGTGTGTCTTGAGAGACGAAGAACGCCATTGAAATACATTTGACGCCGTGATTTTCAGCCGGCACAATGCGGTTGTCTTTGGCTGTGGGCTGATAAGCATCAACTCCCATCATCAGAGGAATATTGGGACCAGTAATATCAGCGTCGAGCAAACCGACATTAGCGCCGAGCTTAGCTAGTGCTACTGCCAAATTGCAAGATACCGTTGATTTACCCACGCCGCCTTTGCCAGAGGTGACAGCAATGATTTGTTTAATGCCGTTGACTGGCTCTTTGCCATTTCTTTTTTGGCCAGCTACTTGGGCTGCCGATTCCATTTCAACTTCTTCAACGCCGTCTAAAGCTTTGACAGCATCTTTGCACTCGCCTTCAAGGCGCTCTTTCACTGGGCAAGCAGGAGTTGTCAGTGTCAGTTTGAAGAATACTTTGGTACCGGTAATCTTGATATCGGAAATCATTCCGAGGGTGACTACATCGATGTTCAGGTCCGGATCCATGACCGTACTGAGGGCTTTTCTTATTTGCTCTTCGTTGAGCTTATTTTCTTTGGAGCCAAGCATTGAGTGACCTGTTTAAGATAGTGACGGGCAAATCGAAACTTTGATTTCGATGCAAATCACATAGTAACGGCTCTGGCTCAAGATCGGCCTGAAACTAATAAATTATTGAGGCTTGCTGGCACTAAGTTCTCTTAAGTCTTTGCCATTTGCCTTGTGCCCGGCCGCTAGAGCCCGCTCTGCTTTGGTTATTGGGTGTCCAGCTCCCAGTCGTTTTGACAGCTTTTCAAGAGCGCTTTCGACATCTGCCGCTGAGCCCTGGTTAATGGCGGCATTGGCCACGGCCAGGTTGACCGTACTGATGTAAATGTCTGGATGGTCGGCGCTAAGGAGCTTTTGTCGCATTTCTAAGGCGCGACTGAAGCAGTCTCTGGCTTTTACTGTGGCAGCGCCTCCAGTTTGTAGATAGCTGATGCCCTGGCAGTCTAAGGTTATTGCAAGATCTGGATGTATAGCCGGCAACGCACGTTTTTGAATTGCTAGGGCGCGATCAAAATAGACTTGTGCTTTGTCATAGTTTTGCAGGCGGCGCTCCAGATCCCCAATTCCCATCAAGGTTTTGGCTGTAAGTGGATGGTCTGGTCCGAAAGCTTTTAGGCGAATTTCTAAAGCTCGTTCGTAGAGGGTGCGGGCCTCACCGAGCCGGTTTTCTTCGCGGTAGAGACCAGCCAAGTTGTTTAAATCTATGGCTGTGTCAGGATGTTGATCACCCAAGGCATTTAGATCGAGATAGAAAGCCCGTTGGTAGTATTTCTCTGCCTTTTTCGATTGGCCCAGATCGCGGTAAAGACCGCCGAGATTGGCTAAGAGATAAGCATTGCCCACATCGCTGCGACCGAGCTTCTTCTCGCTAATTGCTAGTGCTTTGAGATAGAGAGTCTCGGCCTCGCTATAGCGGCCCTGGTCGCGCCTGAGTTTGGCCAAGCCATTGAGAATGCTTGCCAGTTGTGGCGAATCGGCCTGTTTGATTTGAGTTTCCCACAGCTCTAAAGCTCTCAAGTATGACTTTTCAGCTGCTTGATAGTTGCCTTGCTCGCGTTCGAGAGTGGCTAGATTGCTAAGAGCCACGGCTGGTTCTGGTCGACTGGCGGAAAAACTAAGGCGGGCTGCTTCTGCCGCTTTTTCATAGTAAGGCCGGGCCTCTAGGTAGCGACCTTGAATGCGATAGAGCTCAGCAATATTGTTCATGGCTCGGGCTGTGCGTTTGTCTATTTGCCAGTCTGGTCCAAAGGTTTGGCAGACAAGCAATGCGGTTTCAAATTCTTTTCTGGCTTTCTCATAGCGGCCCAGTTTGAAGGCTTCTTCGCCTGCACCGATGGCATTGTAGTAAGGCAGACTTTGGAAAGCTAAGAAGAGCGCCCAGGTCATGGTGCAGCCGTACAGAGTGCGGCGGTACCACTTCATTTTGGGATTATCGACGACCTTTTCTTTGAAGTTCTTTTGCAAGCGAGCAATTTTGCTTTTCAAAGAACCGTCCACTGCTGGCTCTGATGAGACTGCAGAAAGATTAGACGCCAAATCGGTTTGGTTTGGGGTGTTTTTTGTCATAGGGCTAACTTACGATTGAGCCCGAGGGGAAGTCAAGAGGGGTTTTGGATAGTATTCGAGTCTCCAAAATAACGTTGGCATTTCGACAGTGACTGTTTGAGCTTGCGCTGCAATCGACCCGGCATCTTCAGATTTTTAGCGGGTGGCAAGAATGCTCAAAAGCAGATCTTCGAAAGCTTGCTTGTTAATCTGGGTAGCTACTTGTACTTTGCGGCCCGAGAACAACGAAGGGCCGGTGCGACCGATGCTCTTACCGGAAGTAGCGACGTCGATTTTCACTTCTTTGTAGGTGAACAATCCTGGTTCAATGGCTGCTGCAGCCGTAATGGTGTCCCAGAAATAATAGTCAAAACCTTTGACCAAACTCCACAACTTGAAAGCAAGAGCCGAAGCCCGCGAGTTTTCTGACTGACTTTCTAATTTGGCCAAGAAGTCTTTAGTAACGGGCAGGTCATTGGTCAGGTCTAGAGTGATGAGTTTGATTGGAATTTTGCTGTCAAGAACTTGTTTGAAAGCCATCGGATCGGCATAGACATTCCATTCTGCTGTGCCGTCAGTGCCTTCTTCTTCAACGTTGCCTTTGCAATTAATAGCACCGCCCATGATCAAAAATTCTTGAATTTTGTCTTTGACTTCAGGTTGGTTGGTCAGTAGTCTGGCGATGTTAGTCAGTGGGCCAGTTGTGACAACTGTGAAAGGTACTTTTGAATTAGAGAGACAGTCTAAAAATACCGATTCAATGTTGCGTGGACGACCGTGTTGATAAGGCTTTTTTAGATAGTTATCGCGAAAAAGCGGCAATTCATTGATGATGTAGCTTTCGCGCCGCCAGTTTTCAGGAAACGGGTGCGGTACTTCCTCATCGGTTAAGGCAATCTCTGGCCCGTCGATATCTAGATAGGTTGCTATTTTCTGGGTTGCTTCAAAAATTTGAGGAGCATAGCAATCACCATTGGTGATACCAACTGCTTGCAAGTCGATTTCTGGGCTAAGCCAGAGCAAGATGCAGCTGAGTAGATCGTCTACGTGACCGTCGTGGTCGTGAATAATTGGTTTAGGCATTGCTCAATCTTACTGTCCTGACAAGACAGTTTCATTAGAGAGCAATTTATTGCTGAAATTTGTTGATGAAACTTTTAAAGAATGCCCAAGTCCATCTTGGCTTCTTCGCTTGCCATGGTCTTTGGATCCCAGCGAGGAATCCACACTAGTTTGACTTCGACATTTTCTGCCCAAGGAAGTTTTTTAGCAGCAGCATGACATTGCCCTTGAATAACTGCACCAACTGGGCAGCCAGGGCTAGTCAGTGTCATTTTTATGTTGACATTGTTGTCTGCCACTTTGACTTCATAGATGAGGCCGAGGTCAACGATGTTGATACCCAGTTCAGGGTCAACAATTTGGCGCAGATTTTCTAAAACAAGATCTTCTTGCAACGATGTCATCATGAAGGCTTATTCCTCTAATTCTTTAGTTCTCTAACTAGCTAGTTCTTTATTCTTTGACCGTAGATTTAGCTGTCTGAATTCCTTCCAACAGTGTATTCCATGGCAGTAGTGCGCATTTGATGCGAACGGGATATTTTTTGACGCCACGAAGAGCTTCTAGTTCTTCAAGCTCATCTTCAAAAGTAACCTCATCGCTTTTAGTCAGCATCATGCTTTTAAAGCTCTCGATAATTTCTTCTGCCCGTTCCACTGATTGACCAAGTATGGCTTCAGACATCATTGAGCCTGATGCTGTGTTGATCGAGCAACCGTGCGCCATTAATTTGACGTCTTCGATTAAGCCAGCGGGTGAGACGTTTAGGTAGAGAGTTAGCTCGTCGCCGCACAGTGGGTTGACACCTTCTACGGTGGCACTAGCATTGTCTATGCTGCCGTTGTTGCGCGGGTTGTGATAGTGATCCAGGATGGTTTCCCGGTATAGATCATCTGCAAGCGACATGTCCCATAACCTTATCTGCTTCTTTTAGAGCGGCCATCAATAGGTCGACTTCTTCAAGGGTGTTGTAGATATAAAAACTAGCGCGGGCTGTGCCCATCACTTTCAAATCTTTCATTAGTGGCTGACAGCAATGGTGACCGGCTCTAATTGCTACACCGCTGTCACTCAATATTTGACCGAGATCATGAGGGTGAATGCCTTCAACGTTGAAGGCGACAACACCGCCACGAAGTTTGGCGTCTTTAGGGCCGTAGATTGTGATGCCTTTAATTTCGCTCAAGCGTTTGAGGGCATACTCAGTAATTTCTATTTCGTGAGCGCGCACATTTTCCATGCCCAGGTTTTGCAGATAGTCGATAGCCACGCCGCTCGCTATGACATCGGCGATGTTAGGTGTGCCCGCTTCAAACTTCCAGGGCAGCTCATTCCAGCGGCTCTTGTCGCGGTGTACTGAGCTAATCATGTCTCCACCAAACATAAATGGTGGCATGGCATTTAAAATTTCTTTCTTGCCCCAAAGAATGCCGACGCCAGTTGGCCCCAACATTTTGTGCAGAGAAAATACATAAAAATCGCAGTCAAGATCTGGCACTGATGTTTTTAGATGGGGTACACCCTGAGCGCCGTCAACCAGAATGAGGGCATTGTGTTCGTGGGCTAGTTTGGCCAGCTCTTTCACTGGTGTAATAGTGCCAAGCACGTTAGACATTTGAGTAACAGCTACAAGTCTGGTTTTGCTGCCAATCAATTGCTTGGCAGATTCCATGTTGATTTGGCCGTCTTCAGTTAGTTCTAAAAAGACTAGCTTGGCTTCGCGCTCTTGAGCTAGTTGCTGCCATGGCACCAAGTTTGAGTGGTGTTCCATTGGCGACAAGACAATTTCGTCACCTGGCAATACGTTTTGGCGGCCCCAGCTGTAAGCCACAAGGTTGATAGCTTCTGTGGTATTTCTCGTGAAAATTACTTCGCAAGTTTCTTTGACACCAATAAAATCGGCTACTGTTTGACGCACGCCTTCGTAGGCAGTGGTTGCCTCTTCTGACATGGTGTGAATGCCGCGGTGCACGTTTGAATTGTATTGTTCGTAGTAGTCAGAGATGCTTTTGATTACTTGCACTGGTTTGTGCGAAGTGGCAGCGTTGTCTAAATAGACTAGGCGCTTACCGTCGATCACGCGATCAAGAATAGGAAAATCTTGGCGTATTTTTGCTACATCTAACTTGCTCATGGCTCTCTTGCTTCTCTAAAACTACACTACGCACTTACAGCTGATTGGCTGTCGCAGTCTGACAATTGACGAATACTTCTTCTGCTCTAACTTCTACAGGATAGGTCGGCACTGCAATTACGGCTGGTAAGCAGAGTGCTTTACCGGTGCGCACATCGAAACGTGCACCGTGGCGCGGACATTCTATTTGGCAGTCGACCAATTCACCTTCGCCTAACGGCCCACCATCGTGAGTGCAAATGTCAGCGATGGCATAGAACTTTTCTTCTACGTTGCAGAGGGCGATGCGCACTTCTCCAACGGTAAATACTTTAGCTGTACCTTCTTTTATGTCGCTTATTTGAGCGACTTTGACAAAGCCTGAATTTGAACCGATACTCATTTGTAGATTTTATCCGCCACCAGATCACCGACCCAGTCTGCAGCTCCCTTAATCTCAATGTCATCGAGAATCTGAACAAAGAATCCTCTGACAATTAGTTCTTCCGCTTCTTTTAAATTGAGGCCGCGGCAATTCAAGTAGAAAAGCTGTTCTTTGTCGACTGGGCCAACAGTTGCTCCGTGAGAGCATTTGACGTCGTCGGCAAGAATTTCTAGACGCGGAATAGAATCGGCTCTAGCTTCAGTCCCGAGCAAGAGATTCTTGTTCGATTGGAAAGCATTGGTGCGTTGCGCAATCTTGTCTACTTTGACGATGCCTTGGTAGACGGATGAAGATGTCTCTTTAAGAGCTACTCTGAAGTTGATATTAGATGTGGTATCAGGACAGGTGTGCTCTTGAATGGTGTTGTACGAGAAGTGTTCTGACCCGTCACCGAGAACCACACCGCGAATATCGCTGTGTGAGCCAGGCTCAACCATGATAGTCTCGATATCTGACTTGATTTGTCTGCCGCCCAAGCCAGCAGTAGTGAGATTGAAAACACCGTCTGTGTGAAGGTGAGTGCGTACGCGACTAACAGCAAATACTGCATTTGATAGCTTGTCTACAGCCATCACTGTAACTTTGGCGCCTTGGCCGACGTTTACTTCAATGAATGAGTTAGACAAAGTTGTGCCAGTTACTTCTTGCGATTCGGCATTAGCAAAGGCGCTCACCAGTGTTACATGACTGTTGGCTTCGGCTACGACAACGACACGAGGGAAAACTGCTTGACCGCTTGGACCGACCGGGAGGTTAACAGCACTAACAAAGGGGCCTTCAACTACTACGTTTTTGGGGACGTAGAGAAGCAGACCGCTATTGAATAGGGCCTTGTTCATCAAAGTGAACTTGTCGTCAGATGTGAGGGGCTTGCCACTCTCAAATATTTTCTTGACTAACTCAGGGTGTTTTTCAATTGCTTCTGTTAGAGGCAAGAAAATAACGCCTTGCTTAGCTAAATCACTATTGATAGTGGCGTATTGAGTCTGGCTTTCGTAGTCGTCAACAAACAAACCGGCTGGCTCACCGAGTTTAGCCAGAGCCGACTGCAAAATTTCCATTACTGGAGTTTTGGCAGCTTTGTTCTTCAGAGGGTCAACAGTAATGAAAGTGGAAAGGTCGAGATTGTCGATTTCGGTTTTGCGCCAATCGTCATCGCGGGTGGTTGGCATTGGGCTCTGAAAGTAGATCTCCCATGCGGCATTTCTTGAGTCTTGCAACCAGCTTGGTTCGCCATTTCTTTGAGCAAGATCGGCTACCCGTTCTTTTGCTATTGTGTTGGCTAACTTCAACTCCGCCATGACTGTATCCATCTCCATGTCTCTATGTACTTAGTGCTTAACCGACTGATCCTTCCATTTCTAGCTGAATCAGACGATTCAACTCAACGGCATACTCAAGGGGCAACTCTTTAGTGAATGGCTCAAAGAAGCCATTTACAATCATCGCGGTTGCTTCGTCTTGATTCAAACCACGGCTCATCAGGTAGAAGAGTTGCTCTTCGCCAACTTTTGAAACTGTGGCTTCGTGCTCGATG
>Ga0172379_10004928_pt1 | contig 19163 bp, 18 predicted proteins | sample GrowelOW334metaG_FD_119756 | JGI IMG/M metagenome (GOLD analysis project Ga0172379, IMG submission 119756) | Groundwater microbial communities from an aquifer near a municipal landfill in Southern Ontario, Canada - Groundwater well OW334 metaG | ecosystem: Environmental > Aquatic > Deep...
CAATCTTCATAAAAAACGTATTTTGAGAATCGCTTGGTTAATACCCGCTTCATATATGCAACCAATTGTTCGGGTGTTATTTCGTTTAAAAATGAATATAAAAAAATCTTATTCACTTACGGACAAGAAACTTAGGGTATGAAAAATGTAAAAGTTTGTTTCTACTCCCCTTTTGCATATTCCTTATTTAATCCGTCGACCACCGTAACTCACGGCGGGTCTGAAATTGATTTATTTATTGTTTCAACCGCCATAGCGCAAGATCCACGTTTTAGTGTGACGTTTATTTCTGGGGATTTTGGACAACCCAAAATTGAAAAATACAGAAATCTAACCCTGTACCGTTCGTTTCGTACAGATATAAGGGGCTGGAAACGCTCACTGTATGCCATTTTCGTAGCTCTGCCAAGGCTATTTGGTGCCCTCAACAAAGCCAAGGCAGACATATACGTACAAGAGGGCATCGGTTTTGAAACCGGTGCGATTGCTCTATTCTGCATTCTTCGTCGCAAAAAATTTATCTATCGCATCGCCAGCACAGTGGACTGTGACGGCACAGCCACAAAGCACTGGCCTTTGATGGGCAGAATTTTTCTATTTGGCCTAAAACATGCAAATTCAATAATTTCACAGTATCAGGAGCAAGCTTCATTGCTTAATAAAAATTATGGTTTATTAAGCACCTGCATCCCAAATATTTTACTTCAACCTGAAAAAGATGAAAGGCGCCCTACTAGTCAGCGTAAATATGTGCTTTGGATAAATCGCTTGGTTCCAATGAAGAATCCTGAAATTCTTATAAAAATAGCTAGAATGCATCCAGATGAATTATTTATTATGGTTGCGCCAACGGACCCAAATAATCAGGCCTATGCACAAAAAATTTTTAAATTGGCAGCAGCGGAAAAGAACATACGGCTTATCCCTGGTCTCAAGCGGCCTCAACTTAATGAGTTGTATTGCGAGGCAAAAATACTTGTAAATACTTCGGATTTTGAAGGTTATCCAAACACTTTTATTGAAGCTGGTGCATACAAAGTACCAGTCTTAACTTTAAACGTAAACCCAGACAACATTTTTACAAAAAATGGTTTTGGGTTTTGTGCTCAAGGTGACGTATATGCTCTTTCGAAAGCCTTAACGACGTGGCTAGAACTTCCTGAAAAGCGAGAACGCGCTGGCCAGGCACTTTTTGATTACGTAGATAAAGTGCATACACTAAAAAAAAATCTACCGCTTTACGTAGAGCTGTTTATCCAAAACACTTAGTTGCAGTTACTGTTTTGGCCTTGTTTTTTGCGGCTATTAACTCTCAACTGTATTCTTCGCCTGGAAGACGACTAAATTTGCGTTTTCAAAATATTTCGAAAAATATTTCTTATCACTAAAGAGATTTAAATTCATATCGTAGACCGCGCTATTCCTCCAGTAATCAATTGAAGATGGGCGTTGACGAAGTTGATATTTAGAAATAAGAATAAATGCATCTTCGTTATTTTTGGGTAAAGTCTTTACAAGATCCCAGGCTATTTTACTGGTTGGAAAACGAAAGAAATCTGCACCAATTTCTTGCACATTTGTAGAGGACAGGGCTAGCGCGTATTTTGCTTGAAAATAATTTGCATTGGTTGTAAAAATTATACTTTGGTCTGGAAATACTAATTTTTGCATTTCTTGAATCGTATCCCTGTTCGCCGTAAACATAGTATCTGAAATAAGTGATGTATTAACCTGCAAAAATATTATCGATGATAATGCGACTATAAGTAACGCATTGGAAAGCCGTACCCTTTGTAAAATTGCCCCCAAACCAAAACCCACTATCGGAATAGTAAACAGACTGAACCATGTATAAAAACGCCATGGCGTTAGTCTGTAGAGGTTAAGACTGGGAAGAATGTATAGGAATGAAAAATAAAAAAGTGCCACCAACAAAAGTAACCCGAGACTTACCTTAAGCCAGACTGGATTTTTTCTAAATATATATATACTAATCATTACCACACTTAAAATTAACAATACAATGTAAAACGAATCAAAAGCAGAAACCACCTGCTTAAATGGAATAACATCTCCCTGAAAAGCGAGTTTATCGGTCCCATTACTTTTCATTAAAAAGAAGGTTAACCCAACGCGAACCGGCTTAATGATTAGTACTGATAATGCTAACAGTGCGGTGGCTATACCGCCAAAAATATATCGCCATTTAACAGAAACACCGCTAAAGAAAAAGGCAAAAACGACTGTGACTACTGCTGAAAAGGCTAAGAAATTAAGACCGCTTTGATGCAAAACCACAAATCCCGCAGTAATGAGCCAAATTGGTATAAGCCTTACCCACTGCCGGGTTCGAAATAGCTGCACATACAAATAGAGAAGGGTTAATCCAAACAAGTAAGTCATTGCTTCTGGTAAATACATAACAGAGCGCGCGAGTATTCTTTGCATTGCTGCATACAACAACAAGGTGACTAACGTTGCGCGATGGTCTTTGGTTAGTACCCAAACAATTCCGGCGAGCGGGATCGCAGCTAATGTTGTTACCACTGCGCCCCCGAATAGATAAACTGAAAAAAGGTCTACATGCCCAATAGTGCTTAAAAAAGCATTAAACGATGGAAAAATCCAGATATTATGAACGGGTACTAAGCCTGTTAGTTGAATATCTCTTGACTGGCCCATCCAGTAGAAAATATCGAACTGGGTTAAGGCTTCTGATGTAAACGGCTGCGTAAAACGATAAATGCATACTAAAGTGGCAACCGCTAGGTAGGCAAATACTAAAGAAACGATTTGTGTTTTATGAGAGAAGCGCATCATAAACGGCTATTAATTGTGGCAGGATAACCGTCCAGGAAAATCTTTCGGTTGCTGCTTGTCTGGCGGCAATACCAACATTGTGATGTAGACTTTCATCGGTAACAAGACTACGGAGGCAATCTGCATATTCGTCATCGTCATTGGCAATTAAACCACTAACCCCGTGTATTAGCATTTCTGGTACAGCCCCAACTGCATTGCTAATAATTGGTAAACCCGAGGCCATCGCCTCAAGCACGGCATTGGGCATATTATCATGCAAAGAGTTATACAGGAAGATATCCGATTTCTCATAGTATGGCTGTGGGGAAGCGGACCCGACAAAAGTTACTGGTATACCAAGGCGCCGTACCTGCGATGATACTGTTTGTAGAAAAGGTCCTTCACCAAGCACAGTCAGATGGTACGGCCGTGATGAGCCTTGCATCGCGACTTTAATATTCCTTGCCATACTAATAACACCCTCTGCCTTACCCTGAAACCAAAATTTTGTAACGGTAAGCAGTTCGAGTATTTCTCCGGGCCGCTGTTGATGTGGCTTGTATTTTTGAACATCTATAGCATTCGGAATAACAATCGCTTGTGAAAGGCCAAGTGCGTCTCGTAGGAAAATACTAGGAACGGTTACTCGACCAGCCTTTTTAATAGCTATGGGATAAAGTTTTCGCCAAATTGGACGTTCAATACGATAATCACCCTTAACCGTGAGGAGCATGGGTTTATTCCAGAGATGCCAAAATATAGGCAAGACCGAGTGTACTAAATCAGCCGTAGTCCAAAGGGGGCTCATAACGGTTCGCGTTACCGCACTGTGAACACGGACTGTATAAGGCGTACTAGCAGCCGCCTTTGCCAAGGCGTATGCCCAATTGGTTGGACCACCGAAACGTGTAGTGATGAGGTCTATATTTGGCACTTTAACAAAAATAGTTCGAAACAGAATCTGTCATATTATCTAACCGGCTAGCCATATATTTATAGATGAGGGGCTAGCCTAAGAAACTCTGCTTCATACTTTAGCACAACCGAAGTCCACGAAAACTCTAGCGCGGTTCTTTCCGCAAGTGCCATTACGGCCTGTTTACGCAGTTCAGGATTACTACAGTAACGCACAATGGACTTTTCCAGCTCCTTAACGTCCCCGGCAGTGTATAGAAGGCCAAATTGTTCCGAGGGTACAATTTCTTTCGTACCTCCCACATCTGTGGCAATTACCGCAATCCCTGCGGCGGCGGCTTCGAGCACTGATGTTGGCAACCCCTCAGAGTATGAAGGGTTAACGAATATGTCGTGCTGGGTAATGGTTTGTAAGATTTGCTCGCGAGTTTGCTCACCGGTAAAAATAATATGTTTATCTAATTTTAATTGGCTTACAAGTGTTTGAAGATTTTGAAGATATGGTCCGTTACCAATGATTGTCAAACTTATATCTTTGCCAGCTTGCCGTAAACTCGCTACAGCGTTTAATAAATCCTGTATTCCTTTTGCATAAATTAAACGCCCAACATATAGCAACTTAATACTCCCATCGTTAAGCGGTGTACGTCTAGTTTCTAGCGGATGAATAAACTCCTCATTGACGCCATTGGGAATTACCAATGCCTCCTTGGCGCCAAGATGTATAGCAAAACTTTTGGCTGCTGCAGAAACTCCAACTACACACTGGGCACCACGCACAACCCACCGGCCTAAAATGTGATCCACAAAAAGGCTTATACCATAAATTATTTTGTTTTTCACTATACTATGTCGTGAGCCGCGTTCGGTATGAACGTAGGGAATTTTATATACCCTGGCAAAAATAGCACCCAAAAAAGAGGTAATAAAAAAACGTGTTTGCGTACTAATTATGGTATATTTGTCCGCTCGAAGCCGCCGCACAACTTTCCACAGAGTTGCGGTTGGCTTGGGAATTGGATAAGTACCGCCCAGGATATTCCAACAAGGAAGGCGGTAAATCTGCACGCCACTAATAATCTCTTCTATCTTTGCGTTTTCGGTGTTTGCCGTAACAACCGTAACCTTATGGCCCCGAGCACTAAGTCGTATGGCAAGCTGAAAAATACTATTCGCGTACCCCCCACTAAATGGTAAAAAATACGCAGCAAAAATTAATACGCGCTGCCCCATCTACTGGTGCTCCTCATTATCGACCTGTTTTAAAGCCTCTGACCTTATAAACTTCTCTATACGGTTTTCCAAGCGATGTACGGTAATGTAATTATGAAATATGACTGCTAAAAGTATAAATATGGCAACTATCATGAACAAATCTAGGGCCCTATTTATCCCAAACCCTTCTAGAAAGACGTTAACAATTGACGGAAAAATGGTAACGAGAATAAGGCCAATCCATAGTATAGCCCAGGGTAAAAGCTCTCGTAATGCAAGTACGTGTTTTCTGTAATTAAGATAGGTATAGTAAAGAAGAAAAAGCGCTATAAAGATTCCGAATATTTGTATAAGTATCATAGGGTGAAACGCCAGATAAGAATGTTTAAGAGTAGGCGGATACCATCGACAATCGACACTCCTTTGTAGACGTCGTGGTAAATTGTTGGGATAGGAATTTCACAATAACGAAGCTTGTGTTGGGCAGCTCGAAGTGCCATTTCAACATCAACAGAATAATTGCGGCGCTGCCATTGTATTTGTGGGTAAATATCTGCGCGGAACGCTCGAAACCCACACCACACGTCGCTTACTAGCATACCAAAAAGAAAACGTACGGAAAAATTCAACCATTGATTGCCAAAACGACGGTAACCAGGCATTTCACGGTCATGCTTACGAAAGGCAAAAACAATGTCGAAGTTACCACTTTGAATCTTTTCAACCAGTTCAGGGATCTTCTCCGGAGGGTGCTGCCCGTCCGCATCCATGAGTACAATTGTTTCCGCACCCCTTAAAATAGCGGCTTGCACCCCTGTTTGCAGCGCCGCGCCTTTGCCAAGATTAACCCGGTGACGAACAATAACTGCTCCAGCTAGTGCAGCCTCTTTACTAGTATCATCCTTTGACCCATCATCGGCAACCACCACCTCGTCTACATATTCTTTAACCTTTCGGACCACAGCCGAGATTCTTTTACCTTCATTATATGCAGGAAGTACGGCAATGACCTTCCTATTGTTCATTTTTGAAATAAGTAATAACGTGCTGGAGCGTCTGGGTTAAAGATGTGCGTGGTTTCCACCGAATGTACTTATACACCTTGGATATATTCGGTTTGCGACGCATCATATCTTCAAACCCACCATCATAAGCCTTTGCGTATGGAATGCGGACAATCGATGATTTACTCTTTGTTAGAATCTTTACTTTCTTTGCCAAAGCTTCGATAGTTATTTCTTCACCTGTGCCAAGATTAAAAAGTTCACCCACCGCTCGTGGGTTAACCATAAGTTTCGCCATTGCTTCCACAACATCTTGCACGTAGCAAAAACAACGCGATTGCTTTCCATTACCAAAGATTGTAATGGGTTTATTACTTAACGCTCGTTGAACAAAATTGGGTACTACCATACCGTACTGTCCGGTTTGCCGTGGTCCAACAACGTTGAAGAACCGTGCGATAATTACTGGTAATCCCCTCTCCCGATAATAAGAAAAGGCCATAAACTCATCAATAGCCTTCGAGGCCGCATACCCCCAGCGGGAAATATGTGTAGGCCCCTGCAACCGATCATCAGTTTCCTTGAAGCTGCCATGCTGACCATTTTTCCCGTAAACCTCAGAGGTTGACACAATAAATACTTTTCGCTTCTTCTTGTTTGCTGCTGCAAGTACATTTTCTGTTCCTTGAATATTTACCTGCAAGGATCGCATTGGATGGTCAATAATTGTACGAACACCCACCGCTGCTGCAAGATGGTAAACATGATCAACAAGGTCGACGTACTTGCCAATAACTTTGGTATTCAATACGGAATCAATCTCATAGTGGAATCGAGGATTGTTCTCAAGATGCGCGATGTTATCAAATTTGCCCGTCGAAAGATCGTCGAGTACATAAACGTCTTGCCCAAGTTTAAGCAAATGTTCAGCGAGGTGGCTGCCAATAAAACCCGCACCCCCGGTTATAAGACTCCGGTGACGACGCGCAATGTTACTCGCTGGCATATTTTTTTTCATAAGGTCAACCCACGAAAAATGAATAAATCAACTCAAAACTTCGCGTTTCACCGCACTCGCATTCTACCTTGCTTATAAAGCTTTCGCAAATACTCATCTGCCAATTCCTTTGTAAATAATCCCAAGCTTTTGCAGCGCCTGCTTGTCCCAAGCATTTTTACCGTCAATAACAACTTTTACCTTTGCCTGCTTAAGCTGTGATGGTTTAATAACCAAAAACTCACGGTGATTAGTAGCAAGAATAATTGCTTCTACGGCCTTTAAGAATGCCTCTAGGTTCTTTACTGTGGACTTTTCTGGGAAGTACGGGTCATATATGTGTACCTTGGCGCCAAGACCTTCCAGAAGCTCTATAACCTTAAGACTCGGACTTTCCCGTATATCCCCTACGTTTGCCTTGTAAGAGAGCCCCAAAACTCCTATGGGCGTTCCTTTGACAGATTTGCCAGTGTGATTCAAAGCATCCTGCAGCTTGCCTACGGTATATGCCGGCATGCTGTTATTTATTTCCCTGGCGAGTTTTAGGAACTTATGGTCAAAACCTGCTTGCCGAGCACGCTCAATAAGATAATACGGATCTACGGCGATACAGTGACCGCCCACGCCCACTGACGGATAGTGTGGCATAAAGGCAAAAGGCTTATTTGCCGCCCCCTGAATAACATCGTGTAAATCAATACCTAAAAGATCAAACGATTTTGCCAACTCGTTTACATAGGCTATGTTAATATCCCGGAACGTATTCTCAATTATCTTGGTGGCTTCAGCTTCTTTTATAGATTTCATAACTCGAACCTCGCCATCCAAAATGGAACGGTAGAACTTTGCCGCCCGCACAGCGCCTTTAGGAGTAACCGACCCAACGCATCGTGGAATATTACGGACATTCCACTTGGTACTTCCTGGATCAATTCGTTCGGGACAGTGCGCTAGCTCAAAATCTTTGCCAACTTTCTTTCCAGTTGATTCAAGAATTGGCAAAACTACTTCCTCGCATACTCCCGGATTAATGGTGGACTCGATGATGATAAGCTGCCCTTTCTTCATGCACTTCAATATTCCTTTTGCTGCCGAAATAACTGGGCTAAGATCTGGGTTGTAAAGGTGGTCGACCGGCGTGGGTACGCACACAATAACAATATCTGCTTTACGAATATTATCGTATGAAGTTGTGGCGATAATCTTTTTCTGCGCAATTATTGGCGTGATACTCGGTTCATCAGGGAGTGTATTAATGCCGCGATTAATTTGTTGCACTTTCTGTTTTCCATGCGTTATTCCAAAAACCTTATAACCCTTGGAAACCGCCAAAGCGGCAAGCGGTAAACCAACGTAGCCAAGGCCAATTACTGCAACTGCTTCTTTATGCTTTTGCATATTCATTAGTTAGGATGATTAAACCATTTGAAAGTTTGACTAATACCCTCTTCTAGGGAAACCGTGGCCTGCCAATGAAGTACAGAACCAGCCTGATTAGAATCCAGGCTACTACGCGCCATCTCCCCTACAACTTCTGGCTGGCTATCAATTGGTAAATTTCGCCCCACCACACTAGCAAGACTCTGGATGATATCGTTTACAGACGTTTCTTTCCCAGTGCCAATATTATAGGTCCCCACAACATCACCATCTAAAGCCTTAAGAAACGCCTGAACAACATCACTAACATATACATAATCCCGTGTATGTTCGCCAGTACCAAAAACCCGCATAGGCTGCTTCTCTACCGCGCGCTTCGCAAAAATTGCAATCACGCCCGCCTCACCGTATGGATCCTGCCGCGGCCCAAAAACGTTAGCTAAGCGCAAAACCGTTGCTTTAAAATTGTGTAAATGGCTCCAGACCTCCAAGTAACGTTCCGAAGCGTACTTTGAAATACCATATGGTGACGACGGGTTCGCCGGTTCCGTTTCAGCGGCTGGCAGCGCAGCGTTATCACCGTACATTGCCCCACCGGTTGAGATAAAAATAAATTTCTGCAACCCGCTCCCCGGTATTGCTTCCAGAATATTACATAAGCCTACCAGGTTAATTTGCGCGTCTTTTGCTGGATGTTTAAGCGACTCGGGCACGCTCTTTTGGGCGGCAAGATGAAAAATTACTTCTGGTTGAAACTCACGGACAGCTTTTTGAACTTCTGGTTTTCGAATATCAACTTCAATAAAATGTGCTTTGGAATTTATATACTCGCGCTTTCCAGAACTCAAATCATCCAACACTAACACCTCTTCACCACGAGCAATTAAGGCGTCTACAAGGTGCGAGCCAATAAATCCTGCGCCGCCGGTTACTAGGATTCGTTGATTCATGCTTCGGGTTGGTAGCTCATGATCCTGCTCGCTTTCATGGTTTCAATGGTCTGCATAAGCCCATCTTCCAAGGGTATCGTTGGGAACCAGCCCAATCGTTCTCGGGCCATGTGGATGTCGGGCGATCCTTGGCGGCTGGCAAATGGATGGGCATCTAGATGTTCGATGGCGCTTGTGGATTGTGTAAGCGCAAGAATTTTTTCCGCCACGGTTACGAGTAGCACACCGTCGGGGTTCCCGAGGTTAATCGGGCCACCTTCGGGTGACTTCATCATTTTCACAATGCCGTCAATCATATCCGTGACAAAGCAAAAAGTGCTCATCGCATCTGGCCGACCGTAGATTTGCAGTGGCTTACCTTCAAGCGCGCTCTTTACTAAGTCTGGAATTAGGCGCCCATCAGTTAAGCGCATACGTGGTCCAAAGGTGTTAAAAATGCGTACGACTTTTGCATCGATCTTTTTTCTTTCGCGGTAGGTCATTGTTAGGCTTTCGGCAAAGCGCTTACCTTCGTTGTAACAGCTTCGTGGACCAATAGGGTCGATAAAACCCCAGTAGTTTTCACGGAATGGTTGTGAATCTACTGGTTCGCCATATATTGCCGAGGATGAGGTAAGAAGATATTTTGCTTCGTATTGCACAGCCAGATCAAGTAAATGTCGTGAAGCAATTGCATTGGCCAGCAAGGTCTCTACCGGCAGCTTAGTGAATTCTTTTGGTGATGTTGGGCAAGCAAGGTTATAAATTTCTTGCACGCCTTGGAATGCAACCTTAAACGGCCGAAGTTCGGCAAACTTCTCCAGGTCTATCGGCTCCGTTAAATCGTGTTTGATAAACTTAAAATCAGGATTTTGAAGTAAATGACTAATATTCTCGATAGAGCCGGTGCTAAAGTTGTCTACGCAAATTACTTTGCAGGTCTTCACTAGCTCATCGCAAAGATGCGAACCCAAAAAACCGGCGCCACCAGCGACGAGGACATTCTTTTTCTCAATTATTACGTGGCGTTGGGTCATGGGCGTGGAGCGATGAATGGAAGAAAGCGAATTCGTAGAGTAAATAGTGTCCAAAGCATAACCAGGCTGCTGCGAACGAGTTTTAGGGGGGAGCCAATAATCACCGAGTCAGAACGATCAATCCAATGCGTTGGGTATTCGACGATATTTGCGCCCGCTCGTCTGCAGAGCAAGAGTAGTTCAACGTCGAAAGCAATGTTGCGGACACGAATGAATGGAAGTATGCGCTGGATTAGCGAACGCTGGAAAATTTTTGCCCCGCACTGTGTGTCTCGGTACGGCATCCAGAATAGAATTTTGACCACGGCCGCGAAGACATAGCTTGCTAATTTTCGCAGCCCAGACCGATTCTCCACCCGTGCCCCAGGTGCCCAGCGAGAAGCAATTACCCCATCGGCATCGCGGCGTGCATTGAAAATGTGCTGGAATTCCAAAGCGCTAGTTGAACCGTCTGCATCCAGAAATGCTACCCATTCGCCTTTCGCCAATTTCCATCCGGCTCTTACCGCCATAGCCTTACCCACAGCCTCTGGAATAACATGCACTTGAACATTGGGGAAACGTTGAGCGTAAGTTTGGGCGATTTCCGGAGTTTTATCTGTGCAGCCATTTGGAACAATAAGAAACTCTGTGTCTGGGCTGAATGCTGCTAAGTACTCATCGAGCTTTGCACCGAGGTACTGCGCTTCGTTGTACGCCGGAATTATGATGGAGAGCTGCATGTTCTTGAAAAAACACCCAGGTTTGGGTGCGTCTACTGTACCACTTTTAGCTATTCATGGCAAGGCATTGTCATTCTGAGTCCCGCATGTGCGGGACGAAGAATCTTTCTGCGTTAAACAACGGCAAGATCCTTCACTCGGCTTCGTTCAGGATGACAAATATCGAGCCTTTGTGCCTTTCAAAATAGTCACTTCTTAAACGCGAACTTGCGGCCGGCGAGAAAATTCCAAAAAAGCACTATCCCAACGGCTAATGTTTTACTCAATAAACGCGAGTGTGTTGCATAATAGACCGTACCAACGATTACCAAGTTCATACCCAAACCCACAATATTAACGAGTAAAAAAGTCGATAATTGCTTGGCTACCCGCGGATCGGTTGAACGAAATGTCCAGCGGCGGTTGAAAAAGTAGCTGCTGCAAAAACCAACGCCAAAAGCAATTGTGTTTGCTATAAGTATGTGCCGAAGAAAGAACGGCACCCAGCTGGTGAGAGCAAAAAACACTGCCCAGTCTAAACCGGTATTTAAAAAACCAATTATTATAAAACGACTGAACTGTTTAACCGTCGGGTGCTGAAGCGCACGCTGGATCATATGGCCAAAATTGTACTGACTGCAATGCCCGTGCGTGATTGGGGTGTAAAGGCGTTAAAGAGCTTATTACGAACCGCACCTGCATTCGACCATATTCGAACTTCGGGTTTTGCCCCAGGCCCGGTGCCGGTAATTATTTCAATATCTCCATCGCCATCAACATCGCCCGTGCTTACCCGAACGCCACTAGTCAAGGATTTGTCGTATGCGTAAAACTCTCTAATTAGTTTACCGGCTGCGGATAAAACGCGAGCACGCGGCGTGCCTTGCCACAGACCAACAATAATTTCTGGGGCGTCCCCACTGGTAACATTACCAATCGCTATGGAAACACCTTTATGCACAGTTGTTGGAAAAACTAAAAACGATCGTTGCAATTTACCGGTGCCGGAATAAACCGATACCCGCGCCTCGTTCTGGCGCTTAGCCACAACCAGATCAGCTAGCCCATCGCTAGTCACATCGCCAACGGCTAGGGAAACACCGCCACGGTAAGTCTTACCGAAAGCGTAAAACTGCTGCTGGATATGCCCGCTTTGGTCAAAAATACGTATCAGTGATGAGCCAATGTCAGTCCCCACAATAATATCGACGGCTCCGTCACCCGTAACGTCACCAAGCGCTAACGATGTTCCACCGCGGTAAGATGTGGGGAAAGCGAGGAATGATTGTAATTGTTTGCCGTTTCGATCATATATGCGAATACGTGGCTCTGCTCCTTGTAAGAACCCCGTAACAAACTCTTGCGCGCCATCGCCGTTTATATCTGCCGCAACAACCGATGCACCAATCCGGCTCGTGCTGGGGCCAGTATAAAATTGGCGGACTAATTTTCCTTGCGAATCATACTCCCGTACACGCGGGCTATCACCCGCATATGGCACGGCAACAATATCAACCCTTGCAGCATTAGCTATCGCGGCGGCACTTAACAGAGATTGTAAATTCAAACGTCCAACGCCAAGATCCTGTATGAAAGATGGATTGCTTGTTGAAATGTTTGTTGCCTTATTCTTAAGTGCCGTGGCAATTTCTTCGGCGGATAGGGTAGGAACCGTAGCCTTGAGCAAAGCGGCGGCACCGGCAACATATGGCGAAGCAACAGAAGTTCCATACCAACCCGATCCGCTAACGGCACTATAACCTTGGCTTGGCGAGTAAAACAGCGTACTAGAAATATTCTCCCCGGGGGCGGAAAGGTCTACACAGGAACCGTAATTGGAAAAACCAGACTTAATATCCTGACTATCAACCGAGGCAATACCCAAAACCCCCTCGTAACACGCAGGAAACTGTGGGGTTACATCCAGATCGATATTATCGTTACCGGCCGCGGCAACAATTAGCACACCAGCCGCCTGAGCTGCAGAAATTGCCGCGGCAAGGGTTGGGCTAACGCCGCTGCCAACAAAACTTAAATTTATTATTTTTGCGCCGGCATTTATGGCGTAATAAATACCCTGCGCTACGGTAACTGTTGACCCGGAACCCGTACTATCCAGCACTCGTACCGGCTGAATTTGTACATTCCAATTAACGCCTGTGCCAGCAACACCATTGTTTCCGCGAGCGCCAATTATCCCGGCAATAACCGTGCCGTGGTTGAGGCCGGCAGCAGTGGCCCCGGCTGTTACTTGCGGACGGGGGTCGTTACTGTTCTCAAAAAAATTCCAACCGTTTATATCATCCACAAAACCATTGCTATCGTTGTCAATAGCGTCGCCAGCAATTTCTTTGGGGTTGGTCCAAATATTTGCCGCCAGGTCGGGATTTGTAATATCCACCCCCGAATCTAGTACCGCAACTATAACCGATGAGGCATCGGTACGCGTGTCCCAGGCTGTTGGGGCGCCAATTTGTGCCAATTGCTCTTGTTGGGGATAATCGGGGTCATTTGGAATTACTGCGGCATGGTAGGTTATATTCGGTTCAGCCCATTGCACATTAGGCAATAGACGCGCGCGAGCGGACGCATCGTCTGCCGAAAAACCGATAACCGGCAACAGCGTAAGCCGACCGTCGGAATATTTAACAACTGTCTGAAAGACTTCCTGCGCCCTAACAGTGGGTGCCGAAACGGAAAATGTCGTGACGAGCATCACGACGGTCATAACACACATCCAGCGCCGCAAACTCATGGCGTTGTAGTATCTAGGGTAACCGGTATACGCTGCTCCTCCTTCCCGCGCAAAACCGTAAAGGTCAGTGAAGCGCGCGCTTCAGCATTCTGCACTACTTGGTTCAACGGTTGCGCTTCTGTAATTAAGGTGTCATCAACTCGAAGAATTATGTCACCCGCCTTCATGCCCGCGCGGTCGGCAGGACTTTTTGGGACAATTGCCGCCACGCTTGAATCACTACTACCGATTATATACGCCCCCCGCTCCCCTTCGGTTGCGGGGCTTAAGAGCAAGCCTTTGGCTACCGCCAAATCGAGATAGTGAATTCCCAAAACGTTACGAACCACGCCCCCGGTCTTCTGTAGACGCCGCAAACCGGAGTTGATTGCATCCACGGGGGTAATGTCGCCATCGGTGCCAGTGTGCAGACCAATAAGCCTGCCACCGATACTAAAAGTTGGTACACCTGGTGCATCGGCCCCGGTTCTGGTCTGGTAAACTTTGGCCAGGGTTTCGCTACTTTGTATTAGATCACCGCGCTCATTCACGCGAAACGAGTCTACTGCGGCTAGTTCGGTTATTGAAATTGCGGGCGCTAGGGTTACGGCGTGTCGGTTAACGTCAATCACGCGCTGGCTTACGAGTAAACTCCCAGTGTCGGCAAAGTCAAGAACCGGAAAACCTTTTCCGCTGATGCGAAAATAAACTAGGTCTGATGCTGGATCGGCTGAAAAATCTTTTGTTAGGTAAACCGCCTTTGAAGCGGTTACTATTGCAACCTCTTTGGTAAGATCTGGTATGGCCCGACGGGAGGTTACACCAATACCGTCTTCGGTTAGAAGTACACCAGTGCCCCGGTAGTCAGATGGTATGTATAGCTGATCTAGCAACGCCCCAGACTTTTTTGCCGGAACTTTCCGAACGAATATAGCTACAACATTTGGGTCGACTTTGGTTACCGTATCGGCATACTGCTCAAGTACTGGTTCTTTTCGGGTTACGGGACGATTTACGTTCTCTATGGTTGGGGTTGGAGCAAGCCATTGCTGCAGCCACGGCCATTGCTCGCGGCCGGCCAAAACCACCACACTACCTACCGATCCGGCAAGAAACCCTAAGATAACAACGAGCACCAAAAAACCGGGCGAGAACCGCACGATAGTTGGTTTGGCAATTGGTTCGGAACGCCGCATAAATTCCTCAACTTCAGCATCGCGCTGCTCGCTATCACGAACTTTTGGAGACGTGGGCACAATTTTCGCTTTCATGGTGTCGCAATGTTTTTATGCAAACCAGCGAGCCGTAACTAGAACACATAATAGCATAATTGCAAGTATAATGGTAGTCCACCGGTTTGAACGATCAGCACCGGCAACGTCGTCACGAACACGCTGTAAAACTCCGGTTACAATAAGTGCAAGAGTGGCGGCTTTGACAAACGGCAGCACCGGTAACCAGGCAAGCAGAGAAAATATTTCTACCATCACAATACCCATGCTTAACCCCCACGGCCAGCGGATAAGCGAGGGGGCGTCTAGAAAACTGAAAACCATTGCGCACCAAAAGACTGTAACCATCGCAAATATTGATACGACCATCCACAATGGCACATTAGCAAATAGCTGAAGATCAAAAATTGATAAACTAGTAAAAAAAATACTAAGCACCGAGAAAACAAAACCCAAGTTAACTAGGGCATTAGGCTGGTAGCGGGCGGGCGCATGCGTAAATCTAAAGACCTGTTCAGTATAGAGAGCAAAAAGTATACCTACGCCCACAAGGAGTACCCACTGCAAAGTAACACGTTCAGAAAACAACAGCACCCCGACTACGGCGAACAGTGTAAGTGCGGGGAAAGCAAGAATACTCCACTGCCTCTGTGGCAATACTGCTTTGCGAATTAGTAGCCACAACGATGCTAACACCCCAAGCACTCCGGCCCCTGAAAAATACCAAAAAGACGTATTAGAATCTAAAGCTAGCCTAAGCATTAGAACCAGCCAGACTGCGCTAAAAATTGGGAGTAAACGAAGAAAAAAAATCATCGGGATGAGAATGTGAAACGCAGTGCACCTTCTACGGTTTCTACTGTATTAACTGGCGGTGCAACAGAAAGATAGGGCGTAAGCGCGGTAGCGAGCAATAGTTTGGTAGGCTCGCCAATTAACCATTTAGGAACGTCAACCATACCAACTCGGGTGCGGCTTACTTCAAACTGCACATGTTTGTCTACAATCCTTGGTTGTAATTCAATGCGCACGAGAGCATTATGGCGTTGCGGGATAACAAAAGAAAGTTCTAGCGGTTGTCCGGCAACATCCGCAATATTCAATCCTTGTACGCCCAAGTGCAATGTTGAAGCGCCCGCCCGGGTTAGTGTTGTTAACTCCCCATCGGTTATTTCCATTGTCCCCATAGTGGCATTTTTAAGACGTTCGGCAAGGTTAGTACGCTCGGTTGAAAGCTCTAAAGTTACAGCGCGTGGTTCTGGCCGAGTGTAAAAAATGTTACTAAGAATTGGAATCGTCCACACCCCGGTGCGGGCCACCTGAACCAGCACCCAAAGGATGATAATGAGCAGGCCTAACTTTATAAGCCGTCTCAGAGAGAACTTTGGGATTGGAAAATTGAATTGCCGGGGCGCTACCGGAGTAGGCGGCGTGGATTCTATCCGGGTCATACCTGCTTCCGTGGCCGGTTGGCAATAAGCCGCCGGAATTGTTCCTCTCCAACCCCGGCCTTTATCTTCTGTACCATTGCTAGAAGCTCATCGGCAGACAGTTGGTCATCTGGCTTGCTACTAGTGGCATCGCGCTGTAGTTTAAGAATTAAATCCTGCACGCGCTGCGGGTTCCTAACGCCATTAAGCTCAAGATTTGCGGCACTGCCGGCGGTTTGAACCAAAACCGAACCGTACCGAAAAACCGTTGCGGCTATGCCTTTGATTACATAACTAACATCCTGCACTTTATCAAAGGTGGTTTCAGAAACTACCCGGTGAAAAAAACCCCGCTGATCTACGTCTACAATTCGCGTTGCGGTTAGAATAAACGCATTCAACTGATGTACCCACATTGTACGCAAACCAAGAAATATGCCCACAAGAACACTAAACACTACTAGTAGTACACCAATGGGGCCGAACTTAAGCAACGGATATAGGAAAAAAAATGGTGCTATAATAAGTATTGCAACTAGTATGGTCGGCCCAATAACAACCAGGGGCGTCCGGCGAACAAGCGCCAAAACCTCCTCACCCTCCTTCACATTTTCTAGCAGCCGTTGTTCAAACATATGAAGCGTAAACGAGTCATCAAAGCACTCTGGGTAACCATTCTAATCATCGGCACTTTGAGCATGGTATTTTTTACTATGCTGCCAATGTTCGGGATTGGCGCGGGCTACTAGGGCCGGTCTCTTCGCAATACCGCGAAGAATGCTTCCTGCGGGATATCCACCTTGCCCATGGCACGCATACGGCGTTTGCCTTTCTTTTGCTTTTCCAGCAACTTCCGCTTTCGGGTTACGTCCCCGCCATAGAGTTTTGCGGTAACATCTTTACGCATCGCTGACAAGCTGGCAGATGCAATAATTTTTGCGTTAATGGCTGCCTGAATCTTCACCTCGAACATTTGCTTGGGCAAAATAGTTTTCAAATACTCCACTACTTGGCGGCCAGTGCGCTGCGCCTCGTCGGCATAAACCATACTGGCTAAAGCATCAACCCGTTCGTTTGCCACTAATATATCCATTCGTTCAACGTCGGCAAGCTTTGTGCCGAACACTTCATAGTTGAGCGATGCATACCCGCTTGATGCACTCTTTAATCTATCATAGAAATCGACGAGGATACCAGCCAACGGTATGCTGCAATGCAAGACCACGCGCTGCTCATCCAGATATTCGGTGCTAGTATGCTCACCGCGTTTTTCTACAATCAACGCTAACAATGGCCCAATTGTGGATGCCGGGGTAACTATATCAACCTTCGCCCACGGTTCCTCAATATGGTCTACGTGCGAAGATTCGGGTAAATCTAGCGGACTAGTAACAATGACAACGCCTTTACTGTCGGCTGCATCATAGCCTAACTGTTTTACTAACCGCTCGCGGGCATGCGCGCCGGCAGGATTAAGATGCACTCGATATGCAACCGATGGAACGGTAACAATAAGTTCAAGGTTATACTCGCGCTTTAAACGCTCCTGAACAATATCCACGTGCAACAAACCCAAAAAACCACAACGAAAACCGTGACCAAGCGCCTGGGAATGCTCGGGTTCAAAGGTTAGCGAGGCATCGTTTAACTTTAACTTTGCCAGACCCTCTCGAAGCAGCGGATAATCATCGCCTTCTTTAGTAAACAAGCTGGCATATACCATTGAACGAACTTCGCGATAGCCGGGTAGCGGTTCCGCCGCCGGCTTTTTCACATCAGTTATAGTGTCACCCACCCGAGCGTCAGCCACGCTTTTAACCCCAGTTACCACATAACCAATCTCACCAGACCGGATTATTGGCGCTGGTGTTAACTTAGGTTGGAAAGTGCCTACCTCGAGGGCTATGTTGCTAATTCGTGTAGCCATAAACTGCACATCGGTGCCGCGCTGGATTTTTCCCTGCATAACACGCACATAGCTGATCACCCCCCGGTAATCATCAAACGTGGAATCAAAAACCAAAGCCCGCAACGGCGCATCTTCGTCTACCACTGGTGGTGGAACAGACAGAATAATTTTATTCAGAAGCTCCATTACGCCAACCCCAGTTTTTGCTGAAACGGAAAAAATTTCTTCTCGCGTACAACCTAGAATTTTAATAATCTCGTGGGCAGTTTCTTCTACTCTGGCATTTGGCAAATCAACCTTGTTTATGGCTGGAATGATGGTAAGGCCCTGCTCCACTGCCAAATACAGGTTGGCTAGAGTCTGCGCTTCCACGCCCTGCGTAGCATCTACTAAAAGTACGGCCCCTTCAACAGCCGCTAGTGAGCGAGAAACTTCATAAGTAAAGTCCACGTGCCCAGGAGTATCAATCAGGTTCAGCTCGTACATAGTGCCCTCGAGGGCATACTGCATACGCACAGGCGCGAGCTTGATGGTTATTCCGCGCTCCCGTTCAATATCCATCTGGTCCAGTACTTGGCTGCGCATATCGCGTTTGGAAACTGTGCCGGTAATTTCTAATAACCGGTCAGCTAACGTAGACTTGCCGTGATCAATATGCGCGATAATACAAAAATTTCGTATATTCGTACTCATACGATTGGTTTCCCGTTTCCGTTACGCATGAACTTTCGCACGCGCTCCCACCAATCGCTAAACACATGCACCTCCTCAACTTTAAGCAGCGAGGCGGTAACCAGATAGGCAACAATCCCGCCGGTTCCTGCCACCAACCCTTGAAGGAAGATTCCAACGAGCGTACGCATATCCACGCCCAAGGC
>Ga0172379_10004929_pt1 | contig 19163 bp, 17 predicted proteins | sample GrowelOW334metaG_FD_119756 | JGI IMG/M metagenome (GOLD analysis project Ga0172379, IMG submission 119756) | Groundwater microbial communities from an aquifer near a municipal landfill in Southern Ontario, Canada - Groundwater well OW334 metaG | ecosystem: Environmental > Aquatic > Deep...
AATACCGCTTACTGATTTTACAGCGGAAGGAACATGTACAGATTGGAGTGACATTCGCAGCATATGTATTTCAGCATGGAAGTCAACCCCGGGAGCCGGAAGTCTTGCGTTCTCTGATATGCGAGGCATGCTGTCCACGAGTGCCAATATGCTCCTCAACGGCGGCTTTGAGATCACTAATACGGAGAATCTGCCGGATTATTGGGGATCGGGCGGGTGGGGATTGACTTATAATCAGTGGGTGGAAACCCCGGGTACAGACACATGGAGAGCGTGCTGGGGAGTGGATCGCACGGTCCGTCACTCGGGCACGAACTCCTTATTAGTTTCGTCCGCCGGCGATATTACGCAACTCAAAGTGCATTCGAACTGGCTGCAAGTGAAAGCCGGTCAATCTTATACGTTTTCCGCCTGGCTCAAAAGCGATCAGAACAGTCTACCTGTCAATATGGCAATTGCGACATGGGCCTATCAGTCGGTCACAGTAAACAATACCTGGACCCGATACTCGTTTAGCGGGACAGCGCCGCCCGATACCCCCGAGAACGATAACTCTAAGGCATACTGCTGGATTTATCAGTCGGGTACCGGAAAGTTGTGGATTGACGATGTACAACTCGAAGCTGGTTCGACGGCGAGCAACTTTCAACCCGCATTTCAGGATGGCGCGATAAATACCCAGACCGTGCATCGCACGCCTGCAGACCCGGCCGATTATCCATACGCTTCAGGAGGAAGCAGCGTCACGGTAAGTATTGATTCCAACTGCCGCTTTCTGGTGGATGGCCAGCCTTTCGTTCCAATAGCGGCGGGTTGGGACTGCAGTCCGACATCAAGACCTTCGCTGGCAACCATTCAGGAAATTGCGCGTGCGGGGTTCAATTCTCTCAGTCTTTACGCTAAGCCTGGAGATTTCAGCTATCTGCAGCCTATTCTGGATGATGCGCGGACGTGTGGATTGAAAGTTATTTTCTGTGTGGCTCGAGACGTGACGACAGTGCAGTTGGAAGATTGGATAACTAACCTGAAGTATCATTCGGCGATCATCGTATGGAATGTCTATGATGAACCTGACCCGGCAGAAGAGTGGAATGAGGCATTGACCAAGTATAATGCAGCTAAAGCCAATGACCCCGGCCGCCCCGCGTTTGTAAACTTTCTCTGGCGTTCTCTCCCGGCAACCGCCTGGTATGGAGACATTCTGAGTACCGATTTTTATCCGGTGCCGAATTATAGTCCGTTGACGGTTGCGTATCTTGCAGGCTATCTTGAGCAGCTTGCGGCACCGGCACTGAAACCAGTATGGATGTGGCAGCAAAGCGCTGGATATGCATACTCCGCGGGGCGCGAGCCAACTGGGCCGGAAGCAGAGTGTACAGTCTATTCCAGCATGATTCGCGGTGCGCGGGGATTCATATATTTCGAGTATAAACCGCGCTCGGCTGAACTTTGGACTGAGCTGAGAGCGCTCACTCGTGAGTTGCGGACGCTGACGCCAATTCTCTCATCGACGAATACGTTGTTCGCGTCCGCTAGCCCGCCATCTGTTCATCTGCTAAGCAAAAGTTACAATGGGCAGAATTACGTGATCGCCGTCAATGAATCGTCAGTTCCGGTAACAGCGATTATTTCCGGAGTGAGCGGCACAAGCTCGACAGTGTTGTTTGAGAACCGCTCGCTTCCAGTGTCCGGCGGCACGATCACCGACACCTTTGCTGGCTACCAGAGGCACGTTTATCAATATTGATATTCCTCCTCTGTTCATGTAACCGGACAGGGGGCTGGCTTTAGATTTAGTAAGAGTGGTTATGGGTATGAAATTAAAAGCGATTTAATAAGCCGACCCACAAGCATACGAGGCAGCTTATTTTACTATATAAAAATTTTATAAAAAGAGCAGAGAAAATGAGAAAAAGATTGTTGATGATTCTTGTAGCCATGCTGTCCATTGAAGTCAGTGCAGGAGAACTGGTCAAAGCCAAGATAGATATCTGTCGCGGCGCTTGGAACATTCCGGTAAATTACAGTCATGAATTTATAACGGAACATCCCGATGAAATCAGCGTTAAATTTGATCAGGGATATGTTCAAATGGCGGTGTTGATGGAGAATACCGTTCCCGGGAAATATTACCGGTTATCGCTGGCGGCCAAAGGAACCAATATAAAAGTTCAGTTTGTCCAACTCATGCCAGAAGCCCCCAAAGACACCGTTTATGGCTCCAGTTATAATATTAGTCCGGAATGGCAGCGGATGTATTTCTACAGTAGTCCGATAATACTTAAAGATCGTAAATTTAAATGTTTTTTTTACTTTTCCGGCAAGGGAGAGCTTGCCTTGAAGGATATCAAAATAGAACAACTGGATCAGTCCGACTTGGAACGAAATCTATTGCCTGACGATGGCATTACCCTTGCTTCCTGGACATGCCGCTGGGGCAAGGTTGAAATGATTCCGCAATTGGTTGAGGCCAATGATTCTCCGTTCGGCAGTAAGGCTATAAAAGCGGAAGAGGTTGCGGATAAAATGCATTTGTCAACCATTGATTTGCCGAGTATTCCGGGGGCTGAACTGGTTGCAGAGTTCTGGATAAAAACCGATGCATCCGGCGGATTGAATTGCCAGGCAACCGACAGTATTTTCGGCAAGAGAATCCAGTTAGGACTGAACAACGAATGGCAGAAATTGAATTATTCGGTACTTCTTCCTGGCAATATTGGCGCAAAACCGTGTTTCTGGTTCATGTTTTTAAATTTTAAGCAATCGACGCCGTTGATTTATTATATCGCCAAATTCGATATTCATTATGTTTTCAATAAAAAAACAGAATAAAATCTTCAAAGGAACTGTCTCAAAATAAACTATGTTTTTACACCGCTCCCCTGAATGCTTTTCGCGCCGCTTGTCCGTTACATACCTGCCGGTATGCGCCTCACAGGCAACTCGAAAATCAAATCAGGATATTCGGTAAAAATTCAATCGTTTATTTTGTTCCAGTTCCTTAGAACAATATATTCCAGCAGTAATGAGTCTCGGAGGATGTGATGAAGCTAAAAGACAGGTTTTAAATTTAAATGCAGATTTCGTCATCAAATGTGCAGAAAAATATCAAAGATTTCGACAATAAGCACACATATCATTGCGGAACGTTGACTTATGGCAAGGCCGGGCTTGCCATGCTTTTTGCGTTTCTGCTATGGGGTGATTTCTGTTTCACATTAATGGAGGCGGTTGTCCCCAGTATTCTGCCGTTGAAGTTCAAAGAGCTTGGAGCTCCAAACTGGTTGATAGGGATCTGTCTTACCACGGTACCAGGTGCTATGAGCATGGTCATGGGGCCATGGGTCAGCTTTAAGAGTGACAGATTTCGCAGCCGCTGGGGGCGTCGTATCCCTTTCATTGTGCTTACAATGCCGTTCCTCTGTATTTTTCTCGCTCTTTTGGGTTGGAGTGACAACCTTGCCGGTATGCTCCGGCAATGGTCTCCCGCACTGCGGGAATATGCGCCGGCGACCGTCACTATCGGCCTGATCGCTTTGTTTCTGGCGATGTTTAAGTTTTTCGACTGTTTTGTCAACTCGGTTTTCTGGTACCTCTTCAACGACGTAGTGCCGCCACAATTTCTTGGCCGATTCATGGGCGCATTCCGCATAGTGGGGATTGCTGCAGGCGCTTTGTATAACTGGTTTATTTTCAAATACGCCGAAAGCAATATGCGCGAAATTTTTATTGGCGTGGCAGTCTTGTATTTTATCGGGTTCGGTATTATGTGTCTTTGCGTCAGGGAAGGACAATATCCAACGGTTGAAGGGACGGCGGGCGGGGAGAGCAAGGGATGGGGCGGACTAAAGACTTTTTTCAAGGAGTCATTTTCGCATAAATTCTACTGGTTCAGGTTCGCATACGCAGCATTTAGCACTATTGCCGGAAGCATCCTGGTCTTCAATATATTCTTTCAACGTGAAATGGGGCTCTCCTTGGACCAAGTCGGTAAGATGACCGCCATTACTTCAATTGTGGTGATGGCGGCGATAGTATTCATGGCCTCTTTTGTCGACCGGTGGCATCCATTGCGTCTCACCGTCTATGCGGCGGTTTTCGGTTTGATTGGAACGCTTGTCTCCGGAGTCTGGCTTTTTGTAACTTTACCCGGCGACTGCTTCTTCTGGATAAGTCTTGGCGGGGGCGTCGCGGGAATATTGCTCTCCGCGATAGTCACGGTAGCAGGATTGCCATGCGATATGAGGCTTTTTCCCAAATCCCGGTTCGGACAATTCTGTTCCGCTGCCGGACTGGCCAGGCATGTCTGTAATCTCGCCGCCGGCATTTCCGCCGGACTTTTCATCGATGTTATGAAATGGTTTTGCCACGGATCAGACTTTGCCTACCGTTTCAGTTTTGCCTGGACCTTTGTGTTTAGTGCGATAGGAGTATTTTTTCTGATTCTGGTATATCGCGAATGGTTGCGACTGGGAGGTGACAGTCATTTTCATCCGCCTGCGTCCTGGAGCCCGACAGGAGTTGAGGAGATGCCCATTACTTCGACGATTGGGCCGCAGTCGAAATGGCTGAAAGTATCTTTCCTCTTCTTCGATAGTGTAATGTTACTGTCCGTGCTTTCAACCCCTGTCATGATGTGGTGGATGCAGACAAGACACACTTTTTTTGCATTCAAATGGTATGGATTATTAGTGTTGCCGTTTTCCATCCTGAGCTGGTGTTGCTGGATCGTCTTGAAGAAATCTATCTCTACGGATATTGCTGCAGCCCGGACGGGGAAACCTTTGCGTAACGGGATTCCGCATCATGGAGTGCTGATGCTGGTCGGAAGCCAGTATCTCCTTCTTTTAGGAATATGGATAGCCGAAGTTGTAGTGTCAATCTCAATGAACATGGAGACCGGGGCCATTGCTTTTGGAATCACGCGGGTTATCACGAACTTTATGCTGATCGGAGCTATCTGGCTACTCTGCCGCATTGAGCGCGGATACTCCACACGGATTAACACCTTTCTGTCCATATCGGCAGACAATATGGAAATGATGCCAGCCAACAGTTCCACTGAAACCATATTAATTATGAAGTAAATATTGATTAGATTGACAGCTTTTAACTGAACGAAATTAATAGTGATCATAAATAGTTCTAAAATACAACAACCATCAAGGAGATGATGAAAAATGAATAAACATGCATATGCCACCAGTCGCGCCATCGTAATGGAACGTCCCGGGCAGGTTAATTTCCGGGAAATCAAGTTGACAGCTTTGCGCCCGGACAGTTATGTGGCACAGACCACGGCGAGTGGAATCAGCAGCGGTACCGACATGAAAACATGGCAGGGCAGACAGCATCCGGAGCAATGCTGGTATCCACTCGTTCCCGGCTATGAGAATGTTGGGAAAATAGTTTATGCCGGAGAAGAATCGGCGGGTAATATGAAAGTTGGAGATAGGGTGATGATCAATGAATGCCGCCGCTTCGGGGATGTTTGCGCCGCGTGGGGGGGCAATTCGGAATTTGTCATAAAAGATTCGGTCACGGCTTCTGCTGTATTCGATTATATGGTAAAAATACCTGATAATGTTTCTGATAAGGATGCGGTGCTTGCGTACCTCCCCAGCGTTGCCTTGAAAGGAATACATCGCATGAGTTTCCATGGCAGCGAAACCGTTGTGGTTATCGGAGCCGGAATGATTGGCATAAGTGCAATGCAAATTTTGAAAATAATGTATCCCGGCCTTTTTGTCATATGCGTTGAACAGAATGCATTCCGGCGGGAAATTGCCGGACATTATGCTGACCGTGTGATTCCATATGAACATGCAGAACAGGCAATTATTGATCTTACTCATGGTAAAAAAGCTGATAAACTGATCGAAGCTTCGGGAAATGCCACAGTTGTCGGAACCCTGCACAAATTTATCAAAGATGGCGGTTGGGATAGTGATGACGAGCCGGCGCATATTCATTTACAAGGTGATTATCCGGAATCGATAATCATGGATTCATATCATCGCTGGTTTGGCAAGAACTGCACAATAACAATGACTTGCGCGCATGCTCCTGGCGGCAAAGCGCAGATTCTCCAATGGATGGGCGAAGGTAAATTTGATGTTTCCAGTATCCCGGTGGAAACGTGGCCGGTGGAGAAATGTGCAGAGGCGTACAAGTATAAAGACGAACAGGGTGACGATGTATTTAAAATAGTTTTCGACTGGCTGAATCATTAACTTTAGGTGAAATATGCATTTAGGATTAGCCGCATGGGGTTTCCGGGAGACCCCGTTGAAAAAACAACTGGCAATAACCCGGAAGCTGGGATTGCGCCTGCTGGAACTGAGCATTGCCGGTTGTCCGAATGACGCGTTGCGAAAAGGTGCTCCGCCGGCGGAAATCAACATGGTCAAAGAACTCTTCGCCGAGTCCGGGATCGAATTGAGTTGTGCCGCCGGCGGGAGTGATTTCACACTGCCGGATGCTGGAAAAAACCAGCGCCAACTGGACGATCTCAAGCGGATGATTGATCTCGGGAATAAACTGGGAATCAAGTTCCTGCGGATATTTGCCGGTTTTTCGCCGGTGGATGAAGTTACCGGACGCCGCTGGGAACAAATGATCGCCTGCTTGTGCGAGACCGTTGAGTATGCCTCCGGGACGGGGCTTGTTCCGGTAGTTGAAACTCATGGCGGAGTAAACTCGTTTCCGCCAGGAGTAAAGCATTTTCACAGTACTTCTTCGGAACCGGCAGCATTGTTAAAAATTTTGCGGGAAGTTCCGGGCCTTAACGTGAATTTTGATCCTGCCAATCTGTTCGCCGCCGGAGTAAAACATCCGGAAGATGTTTATCTCCAAATCAAAGATCGGGTAAGTTATGCTCATCTGAAGGATTTTGTGCCAGTTGCCGGAACCGGTTGCTTCCTTCCGGCAGCCTGCGGCGAAAGCCGGATGAACTGGCACGGGTTGCTGGATGTCATGGATAAATTTCATGGTCCGGCGTTGATCGAATATGAAAATGTTGCTGATGTCGAAGCTGGATGCCGTCGATCCCTGGAGTTCCTTTACCGGATGGGGGTGGTAAATGATGATGTCCGGTGAAATAAGTTTAAAGATGGTTCATTTGCAACTGACCCGTCATTGCAACCTCCGCTGTCACTTTTGCGGACAATGGGGGAAAAACGGTTTTTTCGCTCAGGATCGCGATGCGGATTTGAGTGTGGCTGAATGGACCGGCGTGATTGAATCGTTGCTGCGCTACCGTGACAGCACGGGCATTTCGCCGGATATCATGCTCTGGGGCGGGGAACCGCTGGTGAGTCCGGCGTTTCCTCAACTGGTCAGTTTATTGCAGAAGCATCATTTTACTCTCGGACTGGTGACTAACGGGGTATTGCTTGACCGTTATGCCGATATCATTAAAGATGGTTTTAAAACCGTTTATATCTCTATCGACGGCCCGGCGGAAACACATAACCGGATTCGTGGAACCGGCATTTTTGAGCAGGTATCCGCCAATATTAAGCGAATACGCAACGGACAGGCCGGGATTGTTTTCATGACCGTGATTTCTCCCGACAATCTGGATATCGCCCCGGAAATTCCCCGTCTGCTGACCCCGCTTGCACCGGACAAGATACTGCTTCAGCAAATGATCTTTCTTTCCACCCCGGAAATAGCCGCTTATGCCGACTGGCTCAAAAAGACGTTTAACCAGGACGCCAGGGAAATTTATGCATGGGAGACGGCTCATGGCGAAAGATATCTGCAACGGCTGCGCCAGCAAGTCGAACAAATCAACCGTAACATTCGAGCCGGTGTTTATTTGGTGCCGGTGGAATTGGTGACGCATGGGCCCGGTTCGCCGGAAACATACTGTATATCTCCATTTCATCACCTGCATGTTGGTTACAACGGCAACGTGCTTTATTGTACCGATTTCTATGACTTCAAAGCAGGCAATGTCCTAAGACATGATCTGATTGATATTTTTCATAATGAATTATCGAAGCGGTTTCGGCTGGAAATTGCCTCCGGCAACTGTCCGTCCTGTAATCACTGCGCCTGGCGTGGAAATCAAAATTATCGACTGGATGAGTGCATTTTTAATCAATAGACGATATGCCGGATAAAATTTAGTTAACGAAAAGTGTAACAAACCATGAACAACTTATTATTTAAAGCCAATCCGAAAAATATTACAACTCATCTGGATGTTTTATGTAATAGCATAGGAGTGCGGCTGGCAGGGTCGCCGGAAGAAGTCGCCGCCGGAAATTATGCGTCCGAGGTTTTTCAGAGTTATGGAGCACAAGTCAGCATTGAAAACTATCCGATCGGTCGGCGAGAAGTCAAGCGGCAGGAACTTGAAATAAAAATCAATGGCGAATGGCTAAAATTCCCCTGTTCACTGTTGGGGGCCTCGCCGGGAACCGACTGCAAGACACTTGCCGCGCCGCTGGTGTTCTTCGAGTCGGAAGTTGATTATCAGCGCGAAGACTTGTCGTACCTGAGCGGACGGGCAGTAGTTCACATCGGTACTCACATCGAATCGCGAGACTGCTATCGTCGCCTGATGGCGGCGAATCCGGCATTTTTGATGTTTGTCGATCTGCGTTTCCCAGGTACGATTCCTACCGGTGACGGTTTATTTCCCGCCTACGTGGCGGATATCGGTGTCAGGCCAACGGTGAGCATTTCCTATTTTGATGCCTGGAATTGGTCGAAAAACAATGCAGGTGAAGCGCGCCTGACCGTTTCCGGAGGGACGATAAAAGGCGTTGCTTTGAATGTAATCGCCGATTCCCCCGGAACCGATCCAGAGTCTGGAGTTATTTATACCGGTTCACATCTGGATACTCAAGCCGATACCGTCGGCGCTGACGACAATGCTTCCGGCATGGCTTTCCAAATGGAGTTGGCGCGGGCGCTGTCTTCATTAAAACTGAAGCGAACCGTTCGCCATATCGCTTTTGGAGCGGAGGAACAGCTTTCGGTTGGCAGCGCCGCTTATGTCAGGACGCATCGGCAGGAAATTGAAAAGCACGGCATGTTCATGTTTAACGCCGACAGTTGCGGTTCGGTACTCGGTTGGACGCAAATCAATTTCAACGGCCCGCCAATACTGAAATCGTTGTTTGAACCATATTTTCAACGGCAGGGAATGTATTGTAAAACCAGCAGCAATATCATCCCATACACCGACCAATTTCCTTTTGCGGTGTGCGGCGTGCCCGGCCTGTGGCTGAATCGTCCGAATTGTACGGCTGGTCATTTCTATCACCATCGTCCTCAAAACAGTTTCGATAAAATTTCACCGGAAGTGCTGACTAAGTATGTTAATGCCGCCGCCTGTTTTATCGCTGACATTGCCCAGGCCGACCAGCTGCCGTATGAGCGAGAGATACCAGCAAGACAGGTATCCGGAATCAATAAATACTGGCAAGACCTCTTTGGCGGGTGGAAAATTTTATAATGGACAAAGGAAAAATCTTATTTATCGAAACAATTTTGGGGACTAAACCTTTGCCCATATACCATGAATAAAAAAGGAGCTATGGATTATGTGTCAGCGCCGACTGAAAATGTCCCAATTTCGCTGATCTCGAATGTCCCAATTCCGCCGACAGACAATAGAATTACGAGCATCCGGCGGACAAATTACGCAGGGAGTTAAAGGTTTTCAGATACCCCCGACGAATACACGTTTACGAGGAATATGTTTTATCCACGATAATTTTAGAGGAATTATTATAACAGATATATTTTAGGAGGAGATATTATGAGCGACAATATTTTCTGGGGTTATCTGGAGAAACTGCCGGAGCAGGAGGATGCTTGGAAAGAATGGCAGTCTGGACTGACGGGCTGGCATCGTTTTAACACCTTCTATACGCATTACCTGAGAGTTGAAGGCCGACGCGCCAAGGAGTTGAATTGCACGGCACCATGTGAGCTGGGCTACCCTCGCCGGATTATCGAAAACTCACCGTCCAATATAACGGCAGTGTGTCCGCAGAACAAAGCTGATCCAATCCAGCTCAAGTTCCGGGATATACTAATTTATGCATTGCGCCGGGAAACTCTACACAAGGCCCTGTGCATCTCACTAAAGATTACGTATTCAGGAGAGAGCCAATTGGAATACGGTGACGCCTGGCATCTTGGCGATTATTCCGGCACGGAGGTTTATTTAACATATAAGACATCAACTCTGACAGATACCATAAGTTCGATTTACCTCTTGCACCAGAAACCGTTCATTCTTATGGTGCCGACGGTGAAAAACATAACGCCGGAAATTCAGCAGTTCATGACAAATAATAACTCAATCTTGTTGTTCATGGAAGCGGAGTTAAGCTTACAGCCGGACGGTTCATTCAAGCCGGTGCGCAGTATATCGGAATGCATGAAAACATCCAATGAGCCTTGTCCGCAACGCTATCGGAGTAAAATACTGCCGATTGAGGCATACAAATACTTGGCTTATTAATGAATAGTAAATCATCTTTTCGGCGATGGTATCTAATTTTTTACACACATTATTTAAGTTAAACAGACAGTCTGGAATCCGCAGAATGCATTTATCATTTACCGGCAGGTCATAAGGAATGCAGCAAAGCTCTTTCCCGTTGGTCGTGACGATTCCGTCACTGGTCAACAGAATGCCATGCAATACCATTCTGGTGTCTGCCAATGAAATGGATGGAACAACTTGGCTTAATGCCTGGATGAAGTCCGGTTGCATAGAGAACAGCACTTCCGGACAAGGCGGCATTATCGGAAAGGCTTTTGCTTCCAGCACGGGAAACTCTTGTTTCGAGGTTTGATTGTCGGCAAATTCTGTGATGCTTACTCCTCCTGGGGTAAGCGGCTCTATCTGGAGCAGTGCCCGTTTATTGCCTTTGATGAAGTTCTTTACTTCTGGAATAGGCAGTAGCGTGTCCAGCCCTTCCGGCGCATCGGATACTTTGATCCGGCAGGTGAAGAACTCATCCAGATTGGTTACGGTCAGCGAGACAGTCTGGCGGTCAATGGTTTGCAGTTTTGCGCACTTCAATACCGGAAGCGTGGAGTCTCTGACCGGAGCGACTCTCGACAATACGGTCAGCGTCCAGGCAAGTTCAGTTTTGTTGATTAAAAGCATGGTTCATTCCTCCTGTTGTGGATTTTGGGGTGAGTTTGAGAATTAAATACCGGTGCAATATGCAGCGGCATTTAAATAGCATCAGTTATTATGCCCGAATAATGGAGGATTTTAAGCTGGAAAGGTGAATAAGAGATGTCAGAAATAAGCATGTTATGGACAGAACAAAAGCGTAAAGGTCAGTCCAAAAAATTTTGCCATGCAAAAACTAATCTTTAAGGACTGCCAGAACTGCTTTTATTGAATCAATATTATTTACGGCATTCTTGATAGAGACCGCTCGGTCGCGGCCTTCAACTTTTCTATTAGTGGTGATTTTCAGACCCTCAAGGAATTTCTTAACTCTGGCGCTGATGCCTGAAGGATTTGATTTATATATTGCGGCATGTTCAGGCAGCACATATTCACTATCGCCAGTTTTCTTCTTCTGCTCTAACAGGAAAGTCCGCAGCGGAGGCATAATCGGTATTTCTACGGACCGGCGGACCTTTTTCATTTTCCTGGTAATAAGATCATTTTTGAAGTCTACCTTTAACCACCGTAAAGTACAGATATCACCTTCCCGCAACGCAGTGGCAATCCCGATGCTGAAAAGCGACCGGATAAAATCATTGGCGTTGTCCCTGATTAGGCTCAGTTCTTTTTCCGTGAAGGCCTCGCGGCTTTCATATTCATTGTCCTGTTTTTCTATATCATCAAAGGGGTTTTGAATCAGGCCGGAATCAGAACGCAGCTTATTGGATACTTCCGTAAGCGTGTGCTGGTAAACATTGCAGGTTCGTGGCGACAGTTTTTCCTTGGACTGGCATGCGCAGGTCTTCTTTTTACTTTTAAAGGTGATTTCCCGGTTGAACCGGCCTTTTGTTCTCAGGTGATTAATATAAGCCTCGGCATGGGTTTTCTGAACGCTGGCAAGTTTGATGATATCCGGGTATTTGCCATGCACAAAAGAAACAAAGTCCAGCCAGTAAATCCGCTTGGCTTTCTTAAGCGATTCTGATGGTTGACGTTTTCTGGTTTTATTCAGGGATAGTTCATAAGCATCATCCAGCAGGATGGGGGTTCCGCCGGTTAAGATGTCGCGATAGTTTTCCACTAAAGTAGTAACCGTCTTTTGCTTTGACAGTTGAAGTGCTTCGGCCTTAATGTCTTTTTCAAACTTTTTGGCATCAGCTTCAGTTGTACAGCCTTTGCATACGCCGTTGTGGTTTTTGCCATTTACCATAAAGCGGTAATGATAGAACTCAGATTCCTTGGAGAGTCCTTCTTGCGTCTTGGATTTCTGTTTGTAGGCCGGCTTTTAGCACCCATTATCAAAATAATTTAATGTGTGCTAAAATATGCTACTATTGGCAAGTATGCAAATTTTATTTTGCATATTTTTTGCATAAATTGGTGCGCCCGGAGGGATTTGAACCCCCGGCCTTCTGCTCCGGAGGCAGACGCTCTATCCAGCTGAGCTACGGGCGCATGATATAATGCAGTAAGCCAGTAATATAGAAGATATTTTCGTTTTTAAAAGGTTCATTTATCAAGAAAACAGTTTTTTATGCGCGAACGCGATAGTTTTGGAAAAAATTATATGTTTTACTATAATGGCCTATTGACAAAACCCGGTTTATCAGTTCTTATCTTAAAAGAGTATTATGAATGTTAATTTTGGGGATACATATCTATGGAAATTGGCGCGTGCGGTACTGTTTGTGGCGAATGCCAGCTTGCCAACCTCTTTAAAGATGCCGAATTGAGCGGAATTCTATCCGACATTGCGCTTGAATCCGGATTGAGCCCGGATGCCGTCCGGGAAAAATTTCAATGCCCCGGCTGCCATTCACCCGGCAACCGCTGCGGCAATGAATGTGAAATACGAAAATGCTGCGTTGTTTCCAAAAAACTTGATAATTGCGCATTATGCGATTCCTTCGACGCCTGCAAGATTATCCGGGATTTTGAAAGTGACGGAAACCCTGTTCATCACCGGTCCATAGAGAATCTCCGGGCAGTCTCAACCATTGCTTAACAACTTCCGCTGACGGCTGTCCAGTTCCCTCCGGCCTGCGCACTTCTTGTTTATTTTTACCGGCTTAATGGCTTTTTCCTCTTGAAAACCGCACCATGAAGAGTAAAGATATAGAGACAAAATAAATTCTGGACAGAAATCATCAAAAATGGCATTGCTTGAAGTTGAAAATCTGAAGGTGTGGTATCCGGTCAGGGACGGCTGGTTCAGCCCGACGCGGCACGTTCGCGCGGTGGACGGAGTATCGTTTCAACTGGAGTCCGGCGAAACGCTCGGGCTGGTCGGTGAAAGCGGCTGCGGCAAAAGCACGCTGGGACGGACTCTGGTCAGGCTGGAAGACCCTAAAGAAGGAACATTCCGCATCGGCGGCGTGGAAATAGGCCGGCTGAAAGGCGCGGAACTGCGGCGCGCCCGCCGTAACTTTCAGATGATTTTTCAGGACCCTTACGGTTCGCTTAACCCCCGGATGACAATATTTTCCGCGCTGAATGAAATTCTGCAACTGCATACTGAACTGAATCGCGAAGAACGGATTCAGCGCGTTGGCGAGCTCCTGAAAATGGTCGGGCTGGGCGAAGAGGTGATGCATCGCTATCCGCATCAGTTCAGCGGCGGCCAGCGGCAGCGTATCGGAATCGCCAGAGCGCTGGCGGTGAACCCGAAACTGGTTATCGCGGACGAGCCGGTTTCCGCGCTCGACGTCAGCGTTCAGGCCCAGATTATCAATCTGCTGATGGATATTCAGAAAAACACCGGGATCGCGTTTCTGTTCATTGCTCACGACCTGGCGGTGGTGGAACATATCAGCCGCCGCATTCTGGTCATGTATCTGGGCAAGATCGTCGAAAGCGGGAAAAGTTCGGAAATATGCGCCAATCCGGCGCACCCCTACACTAAAGCATTGCTTTCCGCGGTGCCGGTAGTTGACCGTGAAACCGGGAGGAAACGGATTGTTCTTCCCGGCGATGTGCCGTCGCCGCTCGCGCCGCCGCCCGGCTGCGCTTTCCATCCGCGCTGTCCTCTGGCCAAAGATATCTGCAGCCGGCAGACGCCGGCGCTTGAACCGGCCGGCGATGATTCGCATTTATCCGCCTGTTTTTTCCATAAAGACGTTCCTGCAATGTAAAATTCCTTGCCGCTTTGACGGTTGCCTGCTGGCATTATAGCGATATAAAGATTATATTTAGCCTGATTTAAACTATAAACCTATAAGAGCAAGTAATGAAAAAATTAGTGTCAACCGCGACAGGATTGCTTTTGGTCGGCGTTTCAATATTTCTGGTTTCCTGCAAGTCGGACGATTATTACCGGGAACAGGCGGTTATCAGCGCCAGAAAGTATGTGCTGAAAAACGCCAAAGACCTGGATGTTATTCAGCAGGAGTATATCCGTTTCAATAAGCCGGTGATTATGGCTGAAAATATCCTGGGCACTTATTCCGGCGCCAAAACATCAGTCATCTGCGGCGTAACCTCCCAGGTTTGTATCGCCTGGGTGGTGCCTGGCGAGAAAGAGGCGTTTGTCGTGTTCGGCACCAGCGACAACCGGCTGTTTAACTGGAGCCCGTACCGCCTGATCCGCAAAACCTACCAGACGAAGGAATACAACCGGATTACAGCTTATGATTCCGCGGCAAGGTATGTCATGAACAATATGCTTTACCTCTCAACTGAACAGCGCAACCGGGTACGTTTCGACGTTCCGCAGGCCGTAAAAACCAAATTCCCGCTGGATTTCGACCCCATGGGAACGCTTAAACCGGAAACAGTCACCAAACTCAAAGCGTTTCCGCTTCAAACTTCTTTTGTCTGGGAATCACTTGCGAAAGGCAGGAAAATTGTGGTTTGCGGCGTCGGCAGCGCTGAATTTGCGGATTGGACGCCGGTCTTCGGACAGGAAATGGATGAAAGCGACTTGAATCAGAACTCGGTGCAGTAGGCCCGGAAGTTCTCTACTTTAAGGTGATTGAAATATGAACAGTATGACTGGGTTCGGCAAGGGCGGCGCGTCCAATTCCCAAAGCGGCATCAGTTTTGTCGTGGAGATTTCCGCCGTCAACCGCAAACAGCTTGAAATCAGGGCGGCATTGCCGCGGGAACTGACCGGTTATGAACCGCTGCTCAGAAAGCTGATTTCCGATAAGATCAGCCGCGGCGCTATTTCCGCGCGCGTTGATATGACTGTCGAAGAAAGTTTTGCCGCCGGGTCGGTCAAGCTCAACTGTGCGCTGCTCGAGTCGCTGACGGAAAAATGCCGCGAAATGCAATCCCTGCTCAAACTCGGCGGCGACATTCAGCTCCGCGATCTGCTTGCGATTCCCGGCGTGATCGAACAGCCGCTGCATGATTTCAATCTCCCTGAAATTGAGCATACTTTCACTGAAGCCGTCGAAAAGGCCCTGGCCGCGTTTCAAAAAATGCGCGCGAGCGAAGGGGCCGCGATGAAAGCAGACTTGACGCAGCGCATGAATTACCTTAAAAGTATCATTGACACCGTTGAGCAGGAAGCCGCGGATATACCGGAAATACAGAAAGCTAAAATCCTGGAAAAACTAAAGAATGCGCAGCTTCCCGTTCCCTGCGACGACGACCGGATATTGCGGGAAATCATTATTTATGCTGACAAATCGGATGTTACCGAAGAAATTACCCGCCTGCGGAGCCATTTTCAGCAGGTTGGAGGGTTCCTTGACGCCGCCGGAAATTCCGCCGGGCGAAGCCTTGATTTCCTGATGCAGGAAATGGGCAGGGAAATCACCACTCTCGGCAATAAAGCGGCAGGCTGTAAAATCTCCCCGCTCGTCGTAAATTTCAAAACCGAACTGGAAAAAATCAGAGAACAAGTTCAAAATATAGAGTAGCGCAACCCAGCAGCAACCTTGGAGAATTAAGATGAAAGACAGATATTGCAGTCATAGATTATCCGTCCTGCCCAGCGACTATCTGCGCGATCTGGTCGGAAAAATCTGCCACACTTACGATGACGCCAAAGGCATCAATCACGTCGAAGGGTTCAACCTGCCGCGCCAGCAGGAAATTCACGACATCATCAACCGGCTGATGGAGATCGTGTTTCCCGGATTCAGCGGGGTGCAGAACTACAGCCTGAAAACCATATCGTTCAACATCGGCAACATTCTGACGGAAATCTATTCTGAACTGCACGACCAGATTTCGCGTTCCTTCAGCTATGAATGCGGCAAAAACCACTGCGACGACTGTGATGTCCCGGCAAAAACTGAAGAGGCGGTTAAAGCCCTGCTCAGCGCGATCCCGGAAATCCGCGAGACCATGAAGCTGGACATTGCGGCGGCGTTCAACGGCGACCCCGCCGCCGCCACCATTGACGAAATCGTGGTCAGTTACCCCGGAATCAAGGCCATCACCATCCAGCGTTTTTCGCATGTCCTGTACCATCATAAAGTCCCGCTGATTCCGCGGATGATGACCGAATACGCGCACAGCATCACCGGCATTGACATTCATCCCGGCGCACACCTCGAAAGAGGCCTGTTCATTGATCACGGCACCGGAGTCGTCGTCGGCGAGACCGCCGTTATCGGGAACAACGTCAAAATCTACCAGGGCGTCACCCTGGGCGCGCTGAGCTTTCCGAAAGACGCCTGCGGCATGATCATCAAGGGGGCGAAACGGCATCCGACAATTGAAGATGATGTTACCATCTATGCCGGCGCTACCGTGCTGGGCAATATTGTAATCGGCAAGGGCAGCATTATCGGCGGCAATGTATGGATGACTGAAAGCGTCCCCGCCGGCTCCAAAATCTCCATGGCCCCGCCGGAACTGCGCAAAAAAATCCCCGGCCGGACTGCGGACAGTAAATAGTCCTGACTTACACGGAGACCGGGCATGGGACTATATATTCAGGAGCAACTGGACGAAATCAGAAACGCCGCCGCCGGAGCCGCCGCAACTTGCGGACGGCCGCCGGATGAGGTGAAACTGATCGCGGTCAGCAAGACTTTTTCACGGGAGGATATTCTCGCGGCTTACGCTCACGGACAGCGCCGTTTCGGCGAAAACAAAGTTCAGGAACTGGAGCAGAAAGCCGGAAGTCTTCCGCCGGACATCGAATGGCATCTGCTGGGCCATCTTCAGAGCAATAAAGCGGTTAAGGCCGTTCAATACGCCGCATATATTCATTCCGTTGATTCGGTGAAACTGATTCAGCGGCTTGACCGGCTGGCGGGCGAAGCCGGAAAAAAGCAGAAAATCCTGCTGGAAGTAAATATTTCCGGCGAGGCCACCAAATTCGGGGCCTCCGCCGAAGCCGACATTATGGCAATGGCGGAAGCGGCCGTCAACGCCCCCAGTCTGGAACTGGCGGGGTTGATGACCATGGCCCCCTATGACGCCGGCGACGCCGAACTGCACCGCATTTTCGGCGCGCTGCGGCAGCTCCGGGATAAAATGGAAAAACTCCTGAATATCCGCATCCCGGAATTGTCCATGGGCATGAGCGGAGATTTCCCCGCCGCCGTCGCCGAAGGCGCGACTTTTCTGAGAATCGGCACCGCCATTTTCGGCAAACGCAATTATACGGCGTAGCGTTCCCCGGCACATTCCGGACACCCGTTCTCCACATTTTGGACAGTTCCCAGCGAAACACAGAGAAATATTTTTGTACTTCAGCTCCCCTGGCATTCCGAGGAATTAGAGAGTCGTTGAGCACAAGCGGTTATAGTTTTCAAACAACATTCTGGACATCTGCTCTGTACAATAGCTCTATGGGTCCTATGGGTCTTATGGGCCATTTTGGACAGCCTCTCCGACACTTTGGAGTGTCGTTGAGCAGAGACTGTTTCGCCCATGCGGCCGGCATAACCCGACGGACAACCGTCCGACTCCGACACTTTGGAGTGTCGTTGAGCATAACGGTTTTCATTTTTCATAACCACTCCGACACTTTGGAGTGTTGTTGAGCACAATGCTTTTCATTTTTCATAACCACTCCGACACTTTGGAGTGTTGTTGAGCACAATGCTTTTCATTTTTCATAACCACTCCGACACTTTGGAGTGTCGTTGAGCACAACGGTTTTCGAAATCCGGGAGTTCTGAGAAGACTGGGAATTCTGGGAATCCCGTCCGAGACGGACGGCGCTGCATCAAAACCATTTTGGACAATTATCTTCCTTCCCGCATTCGCGGGAGACAACGTCCCCCATAGGCCCCATAAGACCCATAGGCCCCATAGGACCCATGTTTTCCGGCTCTGCGCCTGGCAACCGCCCGCAGCCTGGGCAGCCTTATCCTGAACGGTTTTCGAAATATCCCGCTTTCTGCATTCGGTTCCCATTCTGACTCCTGCTATTAATATTCCGCTCCTCTGGAGCTGTCTTCTGATTTTCCGGTTCCCATTCTGAATTCTGACTCCTGGCTTCTGAACTTCTGGTTTTCAGAGATCCAATTCGAAAAATTCCGCCCGGTCTTTCCAGGCTCTGATCATGGCCGGTGCGTATTTGCCCTTTACCGTCCGGGGGGCGGCGGCGGTGTCGGGAATCAGCGGACGGTTTTCCGCCGCCGCTTTCGTATTGTATTTCCGCCTTTCCATTTCGGTAAAGGTGACCAGCATCATGTCTTCGAATTCCTCGGTCTCCTTTTTGCTGAAACCGTCACCGGCGTCGGCGGGACACATGGACATGTATTCCGCCAGCGCCTGCAACCCGGCGATTTCCGACGGGTCCAGCTCCGGTTCCGTTTTCGGCTGTTCGGCCTTCTCTTCCAACTTTTCTCGCTTGTCTAGCTTTTCTCGCTTGTCTTGCTTAATCCCTTTCCGCCTGTCGCTGCGCTCCAGCCAGTATTGAATGGCTTTGAGATTGGGCACGGCGCTTTTGACGGTGGTGCGGGTCCGGCCTTCATGATCGGTCACATGGATGGTGATGCTGTAATCACCCAGCGCCAGTTCCAGCAGACGGTTTTCCACCCGGTCGTCAACGGCCTCCCGGCCGGCCTCAATCGCCTCGGCAAACTCCGGATGC
>Ga0172379_10004930_pt1 | contig 19161 bp, 19 predicted proteins | sample GrowelOW334metaG_FD_119756 | JGI IMG/M metagenome (GOLD analysis project Ga0172379, IMG submission 119756) | Groundwater microbial communities from an aquifer near a municipal landfill in Southern Ontario, Canada - Groundwater well OW334 metaG | ecosystem: Environmental > Aquatic > Deep...
ATGGAAAGCCGTGAAGAAATATTATACTCCGACGTTTTTTAACACCGGTTGTTACCACATTCAACTTTTCGTAAAGTTTCATAAATATCACCTTTAATTTTGGTGATAAAATACAAAAAATATTTTTTATCCCTCAACCAACTTTTCATACATTTGTGCATCTTTTAAATAGCAACAATACTAATTTATGGAAACAAAGCGACTTATATCTTTTTCAAATATTTATAGCAGCCATAAAAAACCCGTCTATCACTATGTGTTGAAAATGGTCCGTTCGTCTATGACGGCGGAAGATATTGTGCAAAATGTTTTTATGAAATTATTTGAGAAGATGGCTACAGTAAAGAATTTTGAGAGTATACGGTTTTGGCTTCTTAAAACTGCACGAAACGAAGTTTATAGCCATTTCAGGAAATTGAAAAACCGTAAGGAAGAAACGCTGGAAGAGAATGAAGAAACTTTGCTCTCGTCGAATCTCTACAACGAAATTGAAGAGAAAGAGATAAACGAAATTGTACGGAATGAAATAGGGTTGTTGCCGGTAGAACTTCGCGAAATCTTTGTGTTACGCGAATATTCCGGGTTGAGTTACGACGAAATTTCTCAACTGGTCGGTGTTTCAAAGGACCTTGTTAAAAGCAGACTCTTTAGTATAAGACAAAAATTAATAAAAAACGTATCAAAGAAAATTGGAGTAGAGAAGAAATGAAATGCGATGATTACCAATTACTCATTCATGATTTTTTAGAAAATGAATTAGATAAGGAAAATCAGAAATTGTTGTTCGCACATTTAAGCGAATGTGAAAACTGTGCGAAATATCTTACCACAACGGTTTCAATCAATAGTGTAATAGCCGAAGATAAAAATTTCTTTCCGGCTTCACTTGATGAAAGAATTTTTGAGGAAATTCCGGAAGAAAAAGCATCTATTTTTACAAATTTCTTTGCCGTTAAACTTCCGGCTTATTTCGCGTATGCACTAGTCGCGATTGTACTTTTACTAAGCTTCACTCTCCTAAGTGAAGTTAATAAATACAAAGATGAATTGCATCAAACTTCCGTGCAATTAAAAGAACAAAAAAGAACGGTTGAGCTTCTCTTTAACAGTCTTCCCACAGTTGAAGTTCACCCGGTTTCCAACAACAATTTATAAATGAGGTGTATTATGAAAAGAAATATTTTTTACTTTTTGCCCATGTTTTTTCTTTTAACTTTTGTTAGTCCTTTACGTAGTCAGGATTCTGATAATTCTGCAAAAGAGGAAACTCCTGTTATAGCACAAAATGTTGAAACAAAAAAAGATACACTTGATCCCAATGATTACACGTCTGTTGACCAAATGCCTTCAATCCTCTCAGATGCGAAACCAATTTATCCCCCACAAGCACTTAAAAAAAATATTGAAGGAAAAGTTTGGCTCAAAGTACTTGTTGAGGCAAACGGCAACCCATCGAGTATTCAAGTAATGAAAAGTACTGATACTATTTTTGATAAAGCTGCCATTGCAGCTGCTAAAAATTACAAATTTGAACCAGCATTAAAAGATGACAAACCAGTAGCGGTTTTCGTGATAATTCCCTTTCAATTCAGTTTGTCTAAAGAGCCAAAACAAAGACAAGTTTCGCAAGATTGTTATTACGAGAATGCCGATGAAATGCCTAGTATTATTGGTGGAATGGAGGCCTTTATGAAAAAGTTGGTTTACCCTGAGATAGCACAAAAAACCAACATTCAAGGGAAAGTACTTTTCAAAGTATTCGTTGATGAGAAGGGAAATGTTACAGCAACTCAGATTCTAAAAGGGATTGGAGCCGGATGCGAAGAAGCTGCGGAAAAAACCATACGAGCGTCAAAATTTACACCGGCAAAACAAGATGGGAAAAATGTTCAGGCAACGGTAATTTTTCCAATTCAGTTTAAATTAAAATAAAATACGCTGTACTCAACTCACGTAACCTTTACGTGAGTTGAGCATCCTCTATTTAACTTCCGGTTTTAAAATAATTCCTTTGTTCTGCTGCCCGTTCATTTTTACAACGATTGGTTTTTCAAAATGGACATGGCGCGTAAATTCTAATTCTTCAACCGGTTCTTGCGCGGTAAGCCAATCCCAGTCAACAAAATCAGTATTCTTGTAAGAGTTTACGGTAAAATATCCAACGCGGAATGAAGTAATATTTTGAAAAAAATGTGAACCTTGCGAAGGCGTTACACTTAAATCTTTAAAACCGGATTCTACAATTACCGCAGCGCCGGAAATTTGATCCCACGTAACAGGAATGCCAAGCCAGGGATCAAGCGTTCCCCATCTGCCAACACCAATTAGTATGTACTGTCTCTTTTGCGCTATCAATTTTGTGTTTAACTGACTAACTTCAATTGCGGTTTCTCTACTTTTCGCGCGGTCAAATTTATGAAAATCAACCAACACAACATCATATATTTCATTTATCGTTCCATTACCAAGTACTTGATCACTAAGGCAAATAAGGTCCTCATTATTAAATTTCCCAATATGGATTTCTTCAACTTCGCGGCTAAGCACAAGCGGGCGCATCTGTAGCATACCAAATTCTTTTGGTTTTCCTTTCGGCACGCTCATGTTCACGGCAAATTCAATTTCAATTGGAGTTCCCATTCCCCAACTACCGGTTGCAAGTAGTAAATCCAATATTTCCGGTAACGGAAATATTTTATTTTTTAGAACCGGAGCGAAGGTGACCACCCGCTTTCCAATCCGTGAAATTCCATCATGCACGGAATCATTTTCAGAAGAATAAGTTGAGCCAACAAATCCAAGCGAACCATCTTTTTCCGATTCATTCAAATCATATTTTTTTACCAACGTATCATGCGTTTCCACAGTGGTGTGGTCAACTATTCCTTTAAGATCAAGCGCATAAAAATCCTGCTGAGAATTTTTCACGGTTTCTTTAGCGGAAAAAAATTGAAGAAGATGTTTGGGATACTTAGGACAAAACCGAACCGAGTTTCCACCATCAACAACAGTTTTACCAAGACCTAATGCAGCCATCGCAATTCCGTCTTGTGATTTTTGCGGAGCTACCGGATAGAAATTATATGACTTCGCTACTCCGGCAAAATCAGGATAAAATTTATCGTTCCGGGAAGTGCCGACTAGTTTTTGAATGACCACCGCCATCTTTTCTTCTTCCAGACGATACTGCGTGGCTTTCATATAATTTTTTGCCGTTTTGAAAAAAGTAGAAGCGTAGACGCACTTAATACTTTGTAAAAGTTCTTCGAGCCGCCGCTTATTATCTTCAGCACTGTTTGGAATCATATAGGTTTGATAAACACCTGCGAACGGTTGAAACTGCGAATCCTCCAACAAGCTTGAAGAGCGAACAGCAAGCGGATCGTGAACAATATCTAAAAATTCCTTTAATTGATTGAGTACTTCTTCCGGGAAATATTTCGTCTCTAAAAATACTTTCATCAGATCAGCATCCTCAACCGTACTAAGAGCGATGTTCGTTAATTTGTTCTCGTCCATGAATTGATCGAAAACATCTGTACCAAGTACAACAGCCGAGGGGACATAAATATGAACATCCTCAAACCGATTTGCAATATCATAATTAGTGATCAGCATGTTCACGAATCCGAGTCCACGAGCTTTTCCCCCTAACGAACCGCCGCCAATTCTAGCAAAGCTATTGTCGGGATCAAAATTATCTTTCGTGAAATCAGTGATAATTCCCTTTTGCCGAATTTCCAAAAAGAGATTAATTGAATTAATAAGGTCCTGCCGCAGTTCTTCAACAGAAGCAAAATCCGTAACTTTTCTAGGACGAAGACGATGCGCCAGCCAGAATTCGGTTCTCGCTTTCATCCAATTTGAAAAATGGTTCCTTGCTGCGTGGAATGTTATACTTTCTTCGGGAACAATTTTCAGCATCTCGGCAAGAGCGATTAAATTATTTGCCCGTCCGACTTGTTTGCCTTCCGGAATGCGGAAAATAAAATCACCAAACCCGAAATTATTCATCATAAATTCACTCACTTCGTGAAGCAGGCGCGGCGAACCTTTAATTACAAACGATGCGCCAATTGCCGTTGCACTACTTTCATAATCCGCATTGCTCGATTGAAGAAGAATTGGAATGTCACTTTGCGAAGCCAGAACGTTTTTGGCAAATTTTATTCCTGCTTCAGGATCTTTTTCACCGCCGTAACGGAAATTAATGTCGGTGATAATTCCTAAAATATATTCACGGTATTTTTCAAAATTGTCCCAGGCTTCTTCGTAAGTAGAACAGAGTAATATTTTCGGACGTGCGCGCATCCGTAAAAATTTGTGCGTTAAGTTCACTCCTTCAGAAATTAGCCTTTGCGACTGTTTGAAAATTTCCGCATAAATTAAAGGCAAATAGGATGAATAAAATTTTACATTATCTTCTACCAGAATAATAACCTGAACTCCGGCTAAAGCGGTATCGTTAACAACATTAATCTTGTCTTCAACATATTTAATAATGCCAATGAGGATGCGGTAATCACCCTGCCAGATGAAAATTCTTTCAAAGACGGATGTATCATAATTTGTGGTCAAATCTTTCCGCTCTTGATTATCGTACGCAAGAATAATAATCGGCGTATCAATACCGTTTTGCCTGATCTTTTCTGCAAGTTTTGTTACATGCATATCTTCAACGTGCAGCGTGGTAATAATTAGATCAAAATGATTTTCAGAGGCAAGCTCAATCGCTTCTTCACCGGTTGAGACGTGTGTAATTTCCGGTGCATGACTTAAGTTAAAGACTTGATATTCCTGGCGAATTAAATCGTAAAGTCGCCCGTCCTCTTCAAATAAATAAAAGTCGTACAAGCTTGAAACGAGTAAAATGTCGCGTACTTTGAAACGCATGACTTTTTGAAAATTTTTAATCCGGTTTCCAAAAAGTTCATTTGAACTTAAATCAGTTAGTTTATTCATAGGTATTACTTATTTTTCTATGGAGAATTTCTTCTACAAAATAAGAAGTTTTTATGAAAAGCAAGAACGAAGTTTTCTGTTAAAAAGCAAAAAGATTATTTTTATCCTAAAAAGGAAATGGTTTATGAAAGAAATGTGGGACAAACGGTATAGTGAAAATACCTTCGTTTACGGAACGAAACCAAATGAGTTCTTTAAACAACAAATTGATGTTCTAACTCCCGGAAAGCTTTTACTGTTCGGTGAGGGGGAAGGGAGAAACGCTGTTTATGCGGCTTCCAAAGGTTGGGATGTTCTTGCTTTAGACTGGAGTGAAAAAGCCAGAGAAAAAGCCCTCGCCTTAGCAAGACAAAACAATGTTCTCTTTAGTTATGAAGTTGGGAATTTTTTAGACATCCCTGTTGAGCATTATTCATTCGACGCAGTTGCCTTAATTTATATTCATCTGGAGGAGGAAGGACGCGAACAGCTTCATAAAAAAGCAATTACTTCATTGAAGCGTGGTGGTATGATTATTTTGGAAGCGTTTGACAAAGAACAATTGGGAAAAACTACCGGCGGTCCGCAAAATATAGATGTGCTTTATTCCCTAGAAAACATGGTAACCGATTTTCAAGATTTGGAATTCACATATTTCGCTAAAGAAACTCTTCAACTTGATGAAGGGGATGGACACAAGGGAGAAGCTTTTGTTATTCGATTTGCCGGAATAAAGAAGTAATGAAAAAAGTCTTGTTCCTAACGTATTATTGGCCTCCTTCCGGGAAAGCGTCACTACATTTTCCACTTCAATTAATAAAGCACTTAATTGAATTTGGCTGGCAATCGACAGTTGCCACTGTGGCAGAAGATACATTCACACAGAACGATGATTCGCTTCTTTCTGAAATTCCTGCCGATATAATAGTACACAAAATAAAAAGTTTTGAACCGTTTAACCTTTATAGAAAATTCACCGGAAAGAAGGAAACCGAGCAGCTTATCGCTTCTGAAACAATTTCTAAAGAGAAAAAAAATCTTGCGCACCGGATTTCGATTTTGATTAGAATGAATCTCTTTGTTCCCGACGCACGAATCGGCTGGTATCCTTTTGCGGTAAAATTTCTTAAACATCTTTTAACCAATGAAAAGTTCGATGCGATTATTACCGTTGGGCCACCCCATTCAACACATCTTATCGGCTTACGCTTAAGCAAACTCTTCCATCTACCGCATATTCCAATATTCATCGACCCATGGGTGGACATCATATATTATAAGGATTTCAGAAGAAGCGCTCCGACTTTGGCACTCGACAAATATTTTGAAAAGAGCGTTTTGAAAAACGCCAGTCACGTAATTTTTGTTACAAAGTCAATGCGCTCTAATTTTGTAGATAAATATCCGTTCGTCGTTGATAAATCAACAGTACTTTATTGGGGCTATAACGAAGAGAATTTCAGAGAAATTCTTTCAAAACAAAAATCCCCGGAAGAAAAGATCTTGTTACACGCAGGAAATATCTTTGATTACCAAAATCCAACACATCTCTGGAGAAATTTGAAAGAAAGAATCTCACATGGAGAAAAATTTAAATTACAATTCGTTGGAACGGTTAGTCCCGGGATTAGAGAATCAATAATTAGTAACGGACTGGAGAAAGTTACAGAGTTTGTAGGATTTTTGCCATATCAAGAGGTTATCAATAAATTATGTAGGGCTGATTACCTCCTTGTTTGCACTACTGAGAAGCGGCACGTTCCCGGAAAACTTTTTGAATATCTGCGGTCGCAGAAGCCCATTCTATGTTTTGGAGATGAGAATCCGGAAGTTGAAGCATTAATTAAAGATGGAAACGCAGGAATGTTCTTAACTTATCAAAACAGTGGTGAAGAATTTTTCAAGAATATTCAATCCTTTTCGACCGATCTAACCTATGCGAAAGGTTTCGATAGGCGCAAAGCCGCTTCAATATTGGCTGATACTCTAAATAGACTTCGTGGTTAGGCCATTAAGACTAATTTCACCCTAATTTTATAAGGGTTTGGCTTCACAACTAAATTAAAAAAAATAAAAATAGTTGTTTCATTTGATTAAAAATCTTTTTAATTTTCTATTGAAATAACTTTTTACTAACATTACAAGAGGTATTGTATTATGGCAGAAACAAAATCACTAACAAAGTCTCAAGTTCTTGATCACCTATCAAAGAAAACCGGGACAACAAAAAAGTTAGCCGGTCAGTTCTTGGATGAATTGGTAGCTCTCTCATATAAAGAAGCTAAGAAACAGTTCGTTCTTCCTGGCCTTGGCAAATTAGTTGTTGCCGCTCGGAAAAAAAGAATGGGCAGAAACCCTCAGACAGGTGAATCTATCGTAATTCCTGCAAGAAAAGTATTAAAGTTCAAAATTGCTAAACAAGCTAAAGATGCTGTGTTAGGTAAAAAATAAACTATTCCTCTTGCGAGAGTTAGTAAAAGGCATACTACTTATGTATGCCTTTTCTTTTTTAAACTATCTATCTAAACGTGATTTTATTTTCGTTTCGATCTGTTTATAAACTTCGGAAGGAACGTTTTGCAACAAGGTGGCGATAAAAATATTTGCGTTGGTAAGATGATGGAAGAATCCTACCATGCTGTTTTCCCCTTCAATTATCATCAATCCTTTTGATCTACCGTAAAAAATTCCTCCTTTTAGTTTTTCAATCCCAGAGAAATAAATCGTGACTGTTTTGTCTTTTTTGTAAAATTGACTGCAGACAATTTTCTTATCATCAATCTCAATCCGGTAAGGAAGAATTTTATACAACCAAAAGTACAACTTATTTACATATATGATGATGACTGAAAGGACGATAATGTACGCGAATTGTCCAACTTCATAGCGAAACGTTAGAATAGCGGGAAGTATGTAAATCAAGAGGATCGGGGTTATAAGTAGATTCCCGTAACGGTAAATAAAGCGATAGAACGGTTTATACGTAAAAATAGGCATCTTTAAAATTTGTTCATTACTTCAACTACTTTATAGATGTCATCTTCGGTGTGGTAAAATGAAATCGGCAAACTTAAAGTGGTTGCATGAATTTCTTCTGAGATTGGAAAATTCTTTTCAGCGATTATTCCTTCCATCGCCTTTTGTTTATGTGGTGGAACGGGATAATGAATTTCCGTTTTAATTTCATTTTTCAACAAATAACTTTTCAGTTCATCTCGTTTAGGGTGACGAATATTAAAAATGTGGAAGACATCAAAAACATTTTCTTCTACAACGGGTTTGATGTAATCTTGTTTCAAATTATCAAAATAAATTTTTGCAAGCTTACGTTTGTGAGCATTTATCTCGTCAAGATGTCTCAGTTTAATGGATAAAAACCCGGCTTGTAACTCTTGCAAGCGAGAGTTGTACCCAACAATTTCATTATAATATTTTATATCCGAACCATAATTTCTCAATCTTTTAATTGACTGAGCCAACGCAGAATCATCAGTTAACACGGCTCCGGCATCTCCAAGTGCACCTAGATTTTTTGTGGGATAAAAACTGAATGCGCCAAATTCACCAAATGTTCCGGTCAGCTTTCCGAAATATTTTGCACCATGAGATTGTGCACAATCTTCAATGAGCGATAGCTTGTATTTTTCTTTTAAAGCTAAGATGGGAGACATATTACATGGTTTGCCATAAAGATGAACGATCATAATGGATTTAGTGTTGGCTGTAATTTTCTCTTCTATCTTTTTCGGATCAATGTTATAGGTTCCAAGATCGGGTTCAACTAAAACAGGTTTTAATCCACAGTGTAAAATTGAGAGTATCGTAGCGATGTAAGTATTGGATGGTACAATTACTTCTGAGTCTTTTTCATAATTGAACGCTTTTAGTGCAAGGATTAACGCATCCAATCCTGAGGTAACACCGATACAATATTTTGAGTGATGGTAAGCAGCAAATTCTTCTTCGAACTGTTTTACATTTTTTCCTAAAATATACCAGCCGGAGTTTAATGTTTTCTCAAACGATATTTTGTACTCTTCGAAGAAAGGTTTATTCAACTCACCAAGGTTTTCATATTCTATCATTGATAATCCTCGTAGATATAATCTGCTGCATTAAATTTAGTTGAGGCAAATACAAGAAGCACTGCATCGGGAGTAAAGTGATGCATTGTGTGCCAATCTTTAGTTTCCAGAACTAAACATTTACTTGGATGGTCTAAAAGGTAATCTTTGTGCATTATTCCATCGTGGTTAGAAACAATACAACTTCCATGAATACAAATTGCTGCTTGGACTGTTGTCTTATGTCTATGTCCACCGCGAACAGAATCATCAACACCGTAAATGTAAAAAACCCGTTTAACGTCAAAAGGAATTTGCTCTTCGATAACGGTCAGATTTCCTCTTTTATCGGAATGTGTTTTTAAGTTAAGAAGATATGCCATATTATTTTTCGAGGTATTTTAATTTATTAAAAATATTATAGGTTCCTTTTAAATGACGGTAGACATAAAGCAACGGTGTTTTCCACAAAAACGGTTTTTTGCCGGAACCATGCGGGTCAAAACTACCATCAATATTCCGGATAATTTCTTTTGCTTTTTCTAATTGTTGAATATACGGTTTATAAAAATAATTGTGAACTTCGGGAGAAAGATATCTTCTGCCAAGTTCAATATCACCGTTTGAATAAAACAACAAGTAATGAAAATGATAAAAGATAACTTCAAATTCTTTTTGTGTCGTTTTTTCGATCCCAAAATATTTCCCATCCTTTGAAATAAAATCATACTGTTGAACATTCCACCCGGCCAAGCCACCGCCGAGATGCTGCATTACGTGCACACCTTCAAAACGTTCCGTCCAATCTTCCAGATAAAGTTGGTCGCCGAATTTACCGTCTTCATAATAAGCGAAACACCATTCAAGACAACGTTCACGCCACCAACGAAGCGCTGTTAAGCCACGTTCGTCGTTTTTAAAAGTAATAAACTGAACACAATATTTACCGCTTTTTTTAAAATCTGATTTAACAAATTCCGGTGAATACCGATGCTCGGTTAATAAAATTGAACCATCCCCAAGCTCATCAAAGATAGGTTTGGGAGAGGAATAAAAATTTAAATCGGCATCAAGATAGGTGCAGCTTTCAACTTTATATTTTTCGAGTATGAATAATATAGTGGATGAAGTAGATGTCCAACAATACTCGCCAATGGATCGGGAAGGTTTTATCCTGAGTAGCTCTTCGTCCTCAAATTCTTTCAGAGAAATGATCGTAGCTTTTTTAAGCTGTAACTGAGTTAAGATAGAAAAACACTTATCGTCAAACGCGAAAATATAGACGTGAAAATCTTCACAGTTTTTTTCCAGTGAATAATAGAGCGTTAATCCACGTGAAATGTAATGAGTGTCAAAAAGGGTACAGAAGTTATACATTGAAATTACTCTATCCGAAAATGTTTTTTTATTTTGATAATAACTGCAGAAACAAATTTCAGTTTAAATACTTTTAAGATGATTGTCTTTTTTGAACTAGCAACCAATTCATCAAAGATCGGGTCTTCAAAAAGTTCTTTTGCCTTCAACGCCAGGTGGTAAGAAAAACCATGCTGCCCCATTATTGTGCTGAAAATCCATCCGAGCAAATATTCTCTTTTTGAAAACACACCCTTGAAAGTATTTAAATACATTAGTTCTCCCCAACAAGGAGAGGTCTTTATTGACTCTGCAATTAGTTTTTTTATAAAATTATTTTGAGATATTGAATGTAATTCAGAAGGAGAAATTCTTTGCGCTCCTTTGACTTTCATATCAGCGAGCCAAAAATTATTATTATTCATTACATCAAATATTTTGAATAATTTATCTTCTCCAACATAGGCGTCAATAATTCCAGGTTCAAACTCTACAGCAAGACATTTGTCTCTCGTTGCATCGTCAATGTTCAGAAATAATCTTAAGTCTGTTCCTTGCGAATCTGTTTTGAACCAATCAACTTTCTGAATATTTAATTCCGCTAAAACCGAAGAGAGACTACGGGCTTTTAGTTTTACTTTCTTTTGAACATTGAACTTATCTGCAAAAGACCAGTCATCGAGAGCCTTCTGGTCCGGGGAAAGTACGCTCGAACAAAATGGTGATGCTGTCAGATAAAAATCTGTTTGATCAGAATTGACGTCCGTTACAATACAATTATAAACATATAACTTTTTGTACCCGCTATTTTCTTTAGTAACATACCCAAATTCACGGTCATCCGCATCAAAAGCAAGACAGATTGAATACTTTGCAAAAGTTTTCCATTTTGCGTCGATTGCTCCGGAGGCACCTATATCAATAAGTACAGGTGGATCATCAATAAATTCTTGACGTATTAATATTTTATCGATTAGCTTCTTCATTTTTTCCCCAACATAAAAATTCCAAGAATTTGAAAAAGGTTAGGATTAATTTTTGTTAAAAAGTTTTTAAGTAAAAAATTCTTCAAAATATTTGTGTGACCTTCTCTATACCGATTTAGAATTTGCAAGCCACCAACATCTTCAATTAGTCCATAAAAATCCTTGAAAGAGAGTTGATGAATATGCCCTGTAGAATACCATGAATAACCAAATAACATTGGTCTCGGCATTCTCCCTTTAAATAAAAGATCAATACGATTTTTAAAGTGCCCAAAATTCGGAAATGAAATTATTTGGTATTTGGCTATGCGTTTCATTTCAGAAAGAAGTTTTTCAGGATACATTACCATGTGTATGGAAACATTACAGATGGCATAATCAAAGGTATTATCTTGAAATGGGAGTTGTTCATCAATACTTCTCTTAAGAATATCAAGATTTTTTTGCTTGCAAATAGCGATACCGGAATCGGATAGTTCAACCCCCTTCCCGGAAATATTTTTTTCTTCCCTTAATTTTTCGAGAAGCGCCCCATTACCACAAGCTAAATCAATGACCGAAGAATTTGGGGTAATCCACTCGGCAATTACCTCGTATTCTTTCCGCTCGTCGGTTTCAAAACCAGAATAATTGTAATTTCGGTTATCATTGTTGCTTGGGCTGTCGATTAAAGGCATATAAGTTTAAATTTTCCTTAAAAATTAATATTTGTATTCTTGAACTTATTTTATGGTTAGTTCTTGTTTTCTGCTAACTTAATATTTTTTTTGCTAGCAGTTTAATTTCTGTATACGTTCTCCGTAAAATATTGGGTTTGATCGTTTTAAAATAGTTCTCAAATGCTTTTTTAGCAAAAATGCTTTCTTCAATTGGTATTTCACGAATAGCTACCTTCTTTTCAGAAATCTTTGTATCAAAATCAGTTGTAGTTCCTAAATGCGTTCCGGAACTATCAAATCCGATATTGCTGACTAAGGAGATTCCCGGATACAATGTAAATTTTCCATTTAGAAAAGCCGATGCATACCAGCGAATAGCCCAAGAATCGATTTTTCCTTCCAACTGGTTTTTTAACATTTTCATGTAGTCAATCGAGGAATTGAAATCAAATTCATTTTCTAAATTTTGATTTTTTATCTCCTGCAAAAGTTTCCGGGTATCCTTTTCGAACAATTTCCATCCATGTTTCCATGTTGCCCACCCCCAGCAATCGGCTCCTTTTAAAAAGAACGTTTCCGGTAAAGGGTCTTTTACCGGATAACAGTATCCGTGAATACTTATTACCTCTTCATTATTCTCATAAAAAGTTAAAGCATTGTTCATGTATTCTAAAAAAAAAGGAGAAAGAACCATGTCATCTTCCAGTACAATGATTCTCCCATATTTGTTTACTACTTGAGTAACGCCATCAATTATAGAATTTGCTAGTCCATAATTTCTGTTTTTTTCAAAAATAGTTAGCGACTTAAATCCTTTTATTGACTTAATGTACTTCCTCACATTTTCAACATTTTCTATTTGCGAAGAGTTTTTAGCACCATCTGAAAAAATGAACAAATCACTTTTTGGAGCTAACGAATTTGCTGCCAATGAAGCAACTGTTTTTTGAGTATGCAATAACCGATTGTACACGAACAACGCTATTGGTGCTAGTTCATTCATTATTTTTTTTTAGAAATGAAATCAATGATTAAAGAAGTATAGTGTGGTATCCCATCCGAGTTTCTATCATCTCGACGAAAATTGCGAGAAACGAAGCCGTTGTCATCATTTTTATAGTTTTGATGAAATTGCCTTTGCTCATCCCAATACTCAATCAAATCATAAGTGAATCCGTAGGAACTAAAAATTTTTGAAAGGGACTGATAATTAAATAAGTGTTTATGGTCATCAGAGCCATATCCGCTTCCACCCGGTTTAACTGTCTCAATATACTCAGGATCTGCATGGAATCCATCTGGGACAGCAATTCGCACGGTAAGCGTATCGTTTGAATATTTCAATAAGTTTTCAATCATTAAGCGAATTTGTAATTCGGTTAAATGCTCCAAAACATGTTCAGCTAAAACTTTATCTATTCTAGCATAAGAAAAATATTTTTCGAAATTTTTTTCATTAGTAACATCAACAGAGTAAATATTTGTTGAAAACCAGCCTGGATATTTGGTTGGTCCTGCTCCTAAAACAATTTTTATTGTAGAATGTTTTTTTTTGTATACTTGCCATTTTAGAAAAGTCCAAAATGATAAGAGATGAACAACTAGTTTATTATAAATTACTATTTTTATTTTTTTATACATTACAGATTTTAAATATTCAGACAATTATTTAGGCGATAAAATACGGTGGTAGCTTTGCGGATAAAACATCCCGGTGAGATTCCCGAGAAATCAAGATGCTTAAAATTATTCAGTGCCATGAAATCAAATATCTCACCATATTCTTCCCGTTCAGAGTCATCAAGAATAACAACACCTCGATCAGTTAATGCGGATAAAGCCTGCTTTGTACAATTTACTCTATCATTTGCATCTACAATGATGAGATCATATTGTTCTCCTTTGCTGCTTACGGCTTTACTGTAGAGTCCATCAATATCGTCTTCGCAGAAAATAATATCTGAATTTTGGGGAACCAGATTTTTCATTTTCTCAAACCATGCAGCGTTATGCTCTACTGATGTAACATTAAGCGTGTGTTCTGTGTAAAAAAGTGTGGAAAAACCAGATCCGTATTCAAATACTTTCATCGTTTTATTTAGGCGTGCCTCAATAAAATCAATAAATGCGTAAGTGACCCAGGGAATCGGTTTTGAGTTTTTATTAATAGATCGACCTGATTTGAAAGCTTCAAACCATCCAATATCAACTAAATATCCTGTGTTTCTTAGGGATAATAAAAGACGTAGAACAGAGGGTTCTGCTATTAATTGCGATAATGTTTTTATTTTTTCTTTAAATGGAATTGCCATAATGTACTTTCGAAGATTAAATCAATTGAGCTAATATTTATTTAAATGCTGTTTGCTTTTTTATTAAATGCGTTACAATAAAGTAATATGCAATAAGATAACTTAAATTAATTAAAAAAGATGAAAAGGCTGCACCGTATAAACCGTATTTAGGGATTAACCATAAATTTAAAAATATGCTTCCCACAGCTAGAGGAACACCTATAAATAGGGCAATAAATGTCTTTTCAAAAAAAACAATATAGTTGCTGTACAGAGGTGTAACTGCCGAAAATATTTGTGTCAACAATAAAATTGGCAACAAGTATAGGACCCTTCCATACTTCATATCAATAATATGGAAAATAAGAAGTAGCTTAAACGCAAGGATAATAAGCAGCGACAAAAGAAAAAAGAAAACGGCAATCTTTATAATTATTTTAAAAGTTTTTTCTTTGTTGAGTTGCAAATTTTTCTCTTTGAAGAAATGCGGGAGCCAAATATTCTGAAATGTCATAAACATCATCGGGATAATACCGGCAAGTGCAAAACCAAGATTATAAACAGCTAGATCCTTAAAGTTACCATACTTCTCTAAGAAGAATTTATCACTAAAATTTAGAACAAGCCCCAATACCGCGGAAAGCATAACCGGAACAGCTAATGTGAGTGATTTCTTCGCAAGCGTTTTGTTGAACTTCCTTCGCCATGCTTTTATATAAATTGGACCAAAAACGAACAAGAAACTTAATTCCAACAAATACGTAAACTTCAACCGAACCATAACTGAATCGGCTTTATAGAAATACAAAAGAGAAATTACAATTCCGTTTACAAAAATTAATCGGAGAAAGTTATAGAGTTGAACATGTTTAATGTTTTGACTTGTTAGAAAATAATTAAAAAGCATAAATGAATAGACTGAAACCGTAATCGCAAGAAATATCGAATTTCTATAACTGTTATAATCAATTTTATTTTTAAAAAGGAATGTAACAACATGATAATCGAGCCCCGCGAAATAAGTAATAAGTAGACATACCGAGAGAAAAGATATGAGCATTATGTTTATTGTGTATAGGAGACTTCCACGCTCATCCTCGTTTTGAAAATCTTGATATAATTTGCTTTGTGCAATATACAATCCGAAATTCATTACCAATGAGAAAACTGAGATTATTGCAAGGAGGTAAGTGTAGAGTCCATAGGCGTCTTGCGTCATCAGTTTTAAATAAACCGGAAGCAAAATAAAATTTGAAAGTTTGACCAGAATATCTACGCTAAAAACCTTAGCATAATTTTTTACAAGGACATTATCTTTATATTTCTCAATTACTTTAAGCATCTACCGGATTACTCTTTTCATCATTACACCGAGCTTTTCATTTTTCTTCTTTTAAGGAGTTCGAGCACAACCGAAATTAACAAGCCAAGAATCACTAGCGAACTAAGTGAAAGAGCAAGATTTTTAGCAATGACAAAACTTTTAGGTTCGTAACGGAATTCAACTACGTGAGTCCCCTTCGGAACAATTATTCCCATCAAGGCATGATTAATACGATATATTTTTACTTCGGATTTATCAACAGTTGCATGCCAACCTTTAGGCATATAGGTGTCACTAAAGACTAAGAAATTATTCCCCGAAGCATTTACTTTTAAAGAAACATGTTCATCTTGATATTTTTCAATAACAACTGAAGTAGTTGAATCTGGGGACTGTACCTCCACTTTTCCATCTTGAACAAATGCAATTTCTTTTGGATCAAAGGCATTTGCTTTCATAGAACGTAAAACTTCCAGTGCCGGTTTTTGTTCAACTTTATTTGCAAGGAAAAAGCGAGGTAACACGTTTTCGTTTCTATAGACAAATTCCTTCCCGGAGCCACCCACCAAAACCAAGCCTGGAAATTGTACTTGTTGTTCCGTGATTATATATTTGACATTCGTTAAACGCCAAAGTGTTTGGTTAACCGGTCCCACAACATCCATCAAATCCTGATATGCTCTAGGTTTAATGCCGGAGTAACCGTAAAAATCTTCTAGCAGAAAATAAGCATTAAAATTTGAATTTTGATTAAATGAACCAAGCGAACCATCCTGTTTTATGTTGAAAATCCGGAATGGTTCATTGTCATGTTGTGCTTTAATAATGTTCACATATTCGGGGGTTTTGAACTGAGTTTTTACATCGGGATTTTCAATATATTTTGCACCGCGAGCGTCAATTCTCCAAAGATCGATTAACACAACCGCAATAAATAAAATTGTCAAAACATCTTTACTGATCTTTTTATTCAAATAAAACACTGCCGCCCAAAACGAAACCGTAAGTAAGGCAAATCCAACCAGAATATCGCCCGTAAACATCTCAGAGGTGTATTCAGCTAACGCTCGCAATTGCTGCGCCATTTGCCCTCTCGAAGCTTCGATACTTCCTGCGTATTCATTAACTCTGTTGATAAACCAATCGCCGATCACTTTATTAAAAAGAAGTGACAAGACAAAAATTATTGTAACCGCATAAGCAAAATACTTTAGAAATTGTTCTGCTGTTTTGTTCGGAAATTCCCGCAACGAAATAATTTTCATCACACCCAAACCGGCAAGAATTGGAAAGCTAAGTTGCATCAAAACCAGGATCATCGACGGAATCCTGAATTTATCAAAATAAGGGAGATAATTAAAAAGAATATCGTACACAACTGAAAAGTTTTTCCCAAAGGAAACGAACAAAGCAAAAAGTGAAAGGACTGCAAGAAACTTTACCAACGGTTCTTTCCAGCGTGTAAAGACAGCAAATAACGCCAAGAAAAAGATAAGAATTCCCATATACATTGCTACGTCAACAAAGGGCATTTGCCCGAAATAGGTATTAACTTCTGTAGGTTGATTTTCCGTAAGCGGTCCATTATAAACAGAATTACCAAATCCAAAGTAAGAAGGGATAAGAAACGTCATTACTTCACCGGGAGAAAACGACCAGTTGGTATGATACTCATAATAGTCGGAAGCGGACTGTTTAGTATTGCCTGCCGATTCCTCTACGAGGCTTTTTGTCCCACGGGTAGAATAGGGAGTATACTCATATACCTGTGTTAAACTGTCTGATTGTATCGCAACGGCAATTAATCCGGCAGCACCAAACACAAGTGCTGATTTAACTAATTTCTTCCGGAGTTCAACTTCTTTATTCGTGAAAGTATGAATGAAATAAAAAATATAATAAACACCTACCGCCAGTAACGTGTAATAAATAATCTGAACGTGAAAACCCTGAATAAAAAGTTGCAGCGCAATTACAAGGATGAAGAAGTCAAGTAGCTTAATTCTTTCATGGAACCTGAACAGCAGAAGAAAAATTAAGGGAACCATACAGAGCGAAGTTAGCTTTGTTACGTGACCTATATATAACAAAACTATTATCCCTGTACTGAAAGAAGTAGCGATTGCCGTAAACAGGCTTACAAGTGTATTCTTCGTTAAGTGTTTCATCAACATATATGATGTAGAGGCAAGAATAATAAGATAAAAACTCCACATCGTATATTCAACGGCGAAAAAGCTTGTAAAGAAATTTCGCACGGTAGTAAAAATCACATAGATCAAATTGAACCATGTAGATTCAGTTCCAAGCGCATACGCAGGCATACCTAGGAAGATATACGGATTCCACAAGGTAAACCCCTCTCTCGCTTTTTCTACATAGGACTTCATGCTTGCCGAAGCAAGAATATCACCCGATTGAAAAGTTTTTCCCCCGAAATAAAGGGGATTTAAAAAGATTAAAAACAAAAGAAGAAGAACGACCAACACCGCCGGTAAATGATATTTTTCGGGAAGTACATTTTCCAAATGAAAATTTGCAAGGAGTCCGGTCTCCTGTTTTTCTTTTTTAACAATTCTTTTTGATTTTGCCATTGAAACACCTACAGCTTAAAATTATTTTTTTGCTATGAATAAAATTCCCGAACCGACTGAATTATTCGATATAAAATCGGTATACATCATCATCAACGTGAAAGGAAATGTGATCAAATAATAGAACGGAAGGATGATAAAAAACAATTTGGAAATATTCAGCAATTGCATTGGATATTTAATTCCCAACCGCCATGCTTTATCTCCCCAAAATCCATACGTATATTTTGAAAGATGCACCGAAAATCCAATCGGCTCCAATTTTGATTTCAAATCTTCGTAAGAATATCCCTGACGTGCATGTTCGCCGATAAAACTTTCGTCTTCATCATCGTGCACATCGCTCCCGCCAAAGATTGACGGGGTATTAATTAACATAAACCCGCCTTTTTTTAACGCGCGGAAAAAGTTAGAGAAAACCTTCACATCATCTACGATATGTTCCATAACATCAATACAGACAATCAGATCAAATTTATTTTCATGTTTAATTTCTGTCAGGTCTTCAACTGCAAAAATAATATCAGAAAAATTATTTTCTTTGAAAAACCGGCGGCAGTCTTTAATCCAGTTTTCTTTTACGTCAACAGATAAAATTGAATTCGGCAGAAGATTTTTCTTCATAAAATAAGAATACTGCCCGTAGCCGGTTCCGGCATCAAGAATTGAAATTTCCTTTTCCCCGAAAAGTTTTCTAAGATTTTTCAACTCGCGGCGAACATACCATGAACGAAGGAACATAAGGTCCAGGGTTTTATAAAAAATTTTCCTGGTGAAAGGGAAACGTTTTATTGCCGAGGCGAAAACATCTTTTACCGGATCGTAGTGCATTAAATTCTTAACGTGTTTGTTGTTTGAAGTGCATTATTAAATGTTACGTTGCTTTATGGTGTATTCTTTTTCGCTTTGCGAACTGTGAACCATCATCTCACCCAGCAACCCG
>Ga0172379_10004931_pt1 | contig 19157 bp, 20 predicted proteins | sample GrowelOW334metaG_FD_119756 | JGI IMG/M metagenome (GOLD analysis project Ga0172379, IMG submission 119756) | Groundwater microbial communities from an aquifer near a municipal landfill in Southern Ontario, Canada - Groundwater well OW334 metaG | ecosystem: Environmental > Aquatic > Deep...
AGGGTTTTACTGATAGTGAGATAGAACGTGCCGGATTAGCTAAAAGGCCGGATAAAGAGGCTGGGAAGCCCGATAAAGCGATGTATGACCGTTTCCGCGGGCGTGTTATGTTTCCTATATCTGACTCAAGCGGACGCATTATTGCTTTTTCTGGAAGGATTTTGGTGGATGACGGAAAGTCAGCAAAGTATCTAAATAGTCCGGAAACCCCAATCTTTAATAAATCTTCTGTGCTTTTTGGCATAGACAAAGCAAAAGATTCAATTCGCAAAAATAATTTTTCTATTTTAGTGGAAGGCCAGATGGATTTGGTTTTGTCTCATCAAGCTGGTTTTAGAAATACCGTAGCGTCTTCTGGTACAGCTATGACAGATGCAGTGGTGTCAAAAGAAAATATCATAAATAATCTTGGGCTCATTTGTAGATTATCAAAGAACATTGTCTTGGCTTACGATGCTGACAAGGCTGGTATTAACGCTTCAAATCGTTTTGCAAAGATTGCGCTTTCTTTGGGAATGGATGTAAAAGTGGCAAGTATGACAGAAGGGATGGACCCTGCGGATGTTATTTCCAAACAAGGTAAAGATGTCTGGCGAGAAGCTGTAAGAAATTCAAAACATTTTATTCCATTTATGTTGGAAAGGATTATAAAAGACGCAAAGGGCGATGGAAGAAAAGTTGGTATCGGTATAAAAGAGCGACTTTTGCCTTTCGTAAACAATTTGGAAAGCTCTATAGAAAAATCTCATTTTATTACGCTTATTAGCAATACTTCTGGCATATCTGAAAAGGCTTTAATGGAAGATTTGAAAAAAGTTGAATCTGAATTTAAGTCAGAAATAGAAGAAACAGAAATTGCAAAAGAAAATATTGGAAAGAAGTTAAGGAAAGATCCGATTGAAAGGAAGCTCCTTGGAATAGCTTTTTGGCAAGAGGGGATGAAAGACAAAATTATAGAGCCGGAATTGATTTTTAAGAAATTAGAGAAAGTAAAAGAAGTTTATAAAGATATAAAAGAAGATTTGATTTATGAAGCAGAAGCATTTTACACAAATAGCGAGAATCTTCAAAAAGACGTAAATGAAATGTTGTTTTCAATAGAAGAAGAATATCTAAATGAAGAACTTGTTGGGGAAATGATAAAACTTAAAAATTTAAAAGATGGAAAAGGAGAGATAGAGATTTTAAAAAAGATAAGTGAAATAAATAAAAGAAAAGAAGAAATTAAAAAATTAAAAATGGTCGTCAATAAATTAAGAACTTAGCATTACACAAATATATGAAGAAAAAAAGTAAAAAATTAAGTAAAAAGGCAAAAAAGAACAAAAGAGATAAAATAAAAAAAGCAAAGAGGACTAAGACAAAAGTTGAGAAAAAAACTCTTAAAAAAGCTAAAAAATTAACATCAGCAGAAAAAAAGGTGCAGAATTTAGCTAATATTTCTAATGAACTTGTGGAAAAAGGACGCAAGAGAGGATTTATCACTTATGATGAAATTTTAAAGACTTTTCCTGATATTGAAAATAATATATTTTTTCTAGACGAACTTTATGAGAAATTTGCAGTTGCTGGTATTGATGTGTTGGAAGGAGGAAACCTTCTTAATTTAAATGTGGATTTGACGGATAAAGACTTGAATAAGTCGACAATGCATGATTCTATTCAGATGTATTTAAAGGAAATAGGACAATATCCACTCATCCATGCAAGTGATGAAAAAGATCTCGCTAAACGTATTGAACATGGTGACTTAGAAGCAAAAAATTTGCTTGCCCGCGCAAACTTGCGTCTGGTGGTTTCAATTGCAAAAAAATATGTTGGAAGATCTGCCAATTTAACTCTTCTTGATTTGATTCAGGAAGGTAATTTGGGTTTATTTAAAGCTGTTGAGAAATTTGATTGGACCAAAGGATATAAATTTTCCACTTATGCCACTTGGTGGATTCGTCAGTCCATCACTCGCGCTTTGGCAGACCAATCTCGCACTATTCGTATACCTGTTCATATGGTGGAGACGATTTCAAAATATAAACAAACTCATCGTCGACTTTCTCAAGATTTAGGACGAGAACCATTGGCGGAAGAGATAGCTACTGAAATGGGAATTCCTGTTGATAAAATACATGTAATTGAAAATATTAGTCAAGAAACTGTTTCTTTGGAACAGCCTGTGGGGGATGACGATGATAAATCAACCTTGGAGAACTTTATTCCAGATGATAAGATTTTGCGTCCAGACCAAGAGTCTTCTCGCAGAATTCTTTCTGATCAGATTCGTGAAGTTTTAGGAGAACTTAACCCAAAAGAACGCAAGATATTGGAGATGCGTTATGGTTTATTAGATGGTATTCAGCACACATTGGAGAGAGTAGGGGAAGAGTTTGGCGTGACTCGCGAGCGTATTCGTCAAATTGAAGCTAAAGTGCACGAAAAACTCCGCCAGCACGAAAAAATCTCAAGACTTAAAAACTATTTCGACTAGAGAGGAGCAAAATGAAAACTAGCTTTCATTTTGTCCGAACGAAGTCGAAATATTGTACCTAGTTATATTTCGACTAAGCAACTAAAAATCCCGCACGAAGCGGGATTTTTAGTTAGTAATTTATTTTAACGCACTATCGATTTTTTGCTTTACTGAACTTGCTGGTTCAGCGCCGTTAACTGTTGCAACAACTTTTCCATCTCTCAAAATAAACCCTCTTGGAGTTCCTGTGACTCCAGCTTTTATTCCTTCAGCTTTTGAATCATTGACTGCTTGTGTGTATTTATTGGTATCAAGGCAACTATTGAAAGCAGAAGTGTTTAACCCTAAATTCTTTGCAAAAGATTTTAAGTTTGAATCAGAAAAAGCTCCTTTATTTTCACCATTCTGGTGTCCGTAAAGATAATCATGGTATTCCCAGAATTTATTTTGATCTCCGGCGCATCTCGCAGCTTCGGCAGATTTTACTGACTCTGTGCCTAGAAATGCCCAATCTCTGTATACAAATTGTACATTTCCATTTTTTACATATTCATTAATCATAGGCATGAAAGGAGCCCAATCTGAAGCTTTTTGTTTAAGGTATTTGATTATTTCTGAATTTTCAGATGCTAAACCGGAGATTGCTCCACAGAAAGGACATTGAAAATCAGAATATAGAATAAATATAACTTTTGCTTTTGCATCTCCCAGTGTTTTATCATTGATGCTTACTTTTGCTGGCGCTTCTGTTTTAGTGGTTGTTGGTGTTGTTGGTGTTGTTGGAGCAACATTTCCTTTTAATAAAATTGCGCCTGCTATTATCACCCCAGCTATGATTATTGCTCCAGCTATTTGTTTCTGGCTATTATTTTTATTACCTTCTTGTCTGTTTTCAATTATTTGTTCTTCCATTTTGTTTTATTTTGCTAATTGTTAATAGTACTATACTAGCATATTTTTTTAATATGCTATAATTTATATATTAACAAAAAAGGTCTTTTATTAACCAATTTTCCCGTATGGGATTAAAAAAATGTGTAATTTAAAATGTTGTGGTGGATGCACTCCAGCTTTGATTGGCAAAATCTTGCTAATCATTGGGGGTATCAACTGGGGTTTGGTGGGTATAGGAATGTTGATGGGTAGTAATTGGAATGTCGTAAATTTATTGCTTGGTTCTTGGCCAATTGTTGAGGCAATAGTTTATGTATTAGTTGGTATTGCAGCCTTGTTAGAAATCTTTGGTTGCAGATGCAGTAAGTGCGGGGCTGGTTGTTGCGACAGTGAAAGTTCTGCTGGGGGTCAGAATATGTAATTTGTTTACTCTTTTCCTAGAAAAAGCCCATTTTATAAGGGCTTTTTCTTTTTTATTATGTGTGCTATACTGCAGATATTAGCTTATGGCTTCGATTTTAGACATAATTTTTTATGTGTTAATTTTTCTGTCTGTCTATGTGCAGGTGTTCTTTTTTGTTACTTTTCTAGAGAACAGAAAAAACATAATTACAAGAACTGGGAAAATAAAATTAAGTTCTTACCCTGCGGTGACGGTTGTTGTTCCATGTTTTAATGAAGAAAACACAGTTTGTGAGACAGTGCAATCATTGTGTGATTTAGATTATCCAAAAGATAAATTGAAGATAGTTCTTATTGACGATGGTTCTACTGATAATACTTTTAGTAAGATTTCTAAATTTGCGCACCAGCCTAATGTAAAAATAATTCATAAGAAAAATGGAGGGAAGTACACAGCGCTCAATCTTGCCTTGAAAAATTTAGATACTGATTTTTTTGGATGTCTTGATGCGGACTCTTTAGCACACCCTGAATCGTTAGCTCGTATTATGAGCTTTTTTGAAAAAGACGTTGATATTATGGCTGTTATTCCATCTATTGTTGTCCATGATCCAAAAAACTTTATCCAAAATGCTCAAAAAGCTGAATATAGCATGGGTCTTTATTTTAAAAAAATGCTTGGTTTTCTTGGCGCTATCAATGTAACTCCTGGACCTCTTACTATTTTCCGCAAAAAAGTTTTCGATGATTTAGGCCCGTATAGGCAAGGCCACAATGCGGAAGATACGGAAATTGCTTACAGGATGCAAAAGAATCATTACAAGATAGAACATTGTAATGATTCATATGTTTACACAAATACTCCGTCGACGATAAATAAACTTTATAGGCAAAGAATTCGCTGGAGTTATGGTTTTATAAACAACACTATTGATTATAGAGGTGTCTTATTTAGAAAAAAGTATGGCAATTTTTCAACCTTCACTTTGCCAATGGGTATTATCTCTATTTTTTCTGTTAGCTATCTTTTTGGCCGGACAATTTACAGCATATTTGATTTTTTATATTCTGAAATTTCAGTTTTCAGCGCTCTTGGGTGGAATTTCCCAACAAAGAGTTTTGATATGTTTTTTATAAATGTACCATCCTTCAATTTTCTCATTGTTTTAGTGTATGCTTTGATTATCTTTGCTATAATGTTTGGCAGAAAAATGTCTAAGGAAAAGAAAATTTTCTCTTTTAATATCCTTTATTTCTTTCCTGTTTTTAGTGTTATTGCTCCATTTTGGTTTATGAAAGCGATTTATAATACAATCCTTCAGAGGAAGCCAAGTTGGAGATAAATATATGAATAATAATTTTGATTGGAAAAAATATCTTATTGTTTTCTTGATTACACTGGGCCTTTTTTCGACTGCTATTTATTTGAGTAATTATTTTGGAAATAAAAAAATTGACCAGCTTAAATCAATCCAAGATAAAATTTCTTTAGATATTTTATCTTCAGAAACTCAATTTTCAATGCTTTCTGAGCTTTCTTGTAAAAATATTTCTGATTCAGTATTTTCTAGCGAGCTTGGAGAAATGGGTAATAAATTAGAATGGAGCCAGAAGAATTTAGGTTCTACTGATGAGGTTTCTTATTTAAGAAAATATTATTCATTATTGCAAATTAAAGATTATTTGTTGGCAAAAAAGATTTCCGCTCGTTGTGGGGTAAAGTCAGCATTTATTCTGTATTTTTATACTACAGCAGAAAATTGTAGCTTGTGTGAAAATGAAGGCTTGGTGTTAGACAGTCTTCGAAGTAAATACCCAGAATTGCGTGTTTATTCTTTTGATTACAGTACCGATCTTTCGGCTGTTACTTCTATGTTGCAAATTTATAAAATAAAAGACACCGCTCTTCCAGCTTTGGTTGTGGATGATAGTGTGCTTTCAGGTTTTCATAGCCTAGAAGACATCGAGGCTCGCATAAAAGAGTCTTTCAAACTTCAAAGTGCAAAGAATCGATAGATAGGGGATTAAAATCCACATCTTACTTATATTTTGGAGCCGGTGGAGGGAATCGAACCCACGACCTTCGCTTTACAAAAGCGTTGCTCTACCAACTGAGCTACACCGGCAAATTTATTTAATTTTAAAATATCAAACTATCGTCTTATTATTCTGCATACCTACCAAAACAGCTACACCGGCAATGACACCCCTTACACACTAACACAATTCTTATAAATTCTCCTCATTCTTTATCTTGTGCGTGATTTCTCTGATTTTGTTCTTATAATCTCCTATGATTTTTAAGAATTTTGAAATTTCTTTCTTTTCGCCGTTTTCATGCTTTTTATTGATCCTTTCTTTTATTTTTGTTTTTATTTCTGTGTATTTTTCTTTTAGAAAATTTGTTGATTGAATGTAAGATCTGACAATTAATACTAGAAGGGAATATCCATGCTTTTTTGCTCCTTGTACGGTTAGATGTTTAACTTCTTTCAAATAAGGAAGTTCAAAAAAAGCTTTCCCAGTATCATCTAGTATTTGTCCATTACCTAAAATAGGCAATTTTTTCCATATCATAAAGATAATAGAAAATAGCGAGGAGAAAAATAGGATGAGAAGGATAGAATTTAGATTTAAAAAACTCATATTTATTTTATATTGAATAACGTTTTACTTCTTTTATTTTTGCTTTTGATTTTTCTAGAAGTTTGCCGACTGTTTCATCTCCATTTTTTATGAAGGCTTGGTCAAGCAGAGTCTTTTCTTTGAAGTATGTAAGCACTTTTCCTTCAAGGATTTTCTTTTTTATCTCAGCTGGTTTGTTTACATTTGCTACTTCTTTTTGGAAAACCTCCATGATTGTTTGTCTAACTTCGGGAGTTATTTCATTTACATTCATATATTCAGGCTTCATGGCCGTTATGTGCATGGCTATATCTCTTGCTAGTTCAGCATTTCCACCCTCCAAACTTACGATTACACCAGATTTGTTGTTATGAACATAGAATCCAAGAACATCTCCTTTTACTTCAGATGCCTCGCCAAGCTGGATATTTTCTCCGGTCTTTTGGATTATAGGGTCAATCAAGTCTTTTGCCCCATTTTTCATCTTATCTATTCCTTCTTTTAGGGCTTTGTCTCCTAGTTTATTAAGTAGATTTCTGAAATCTTCATTTCTAGATACGAAATCGGTTTCGCAGTGCAAAGGAACTAAAACAGCCTTTTTCCCTTCATTCTTTATCACAACTGCGCCGTCTTTTACTTCACGACTAACTTTTTTGAGCGCGATATCAGAACTTGTCTTTTTCAAGATGGCGAGAGCTTTTTCCATATTTCCTTCAGCTTCTTCCAAGGCGCGTTTGCATTGCATTACAGAAACGCCAGTAGCATCTCTAAGTTCCTTAACCAACTCAGTTGTTATTTGTATTGACATATTTTATTTTTAGGCTTTTTTGATAGGCGCAGAATTTTGACCCATCTTATAAGCATTAGCAATGTGTGTAATAAAAAACTTAATGGAAGGGATGCTGGAATCGTTACCGATGACAGGGTAATTAATGCCTTTTATGTTGGAGTCAGAATTTACAAGGGCAATGGTAGATATACCCATGCTTTTTGCTTCAGTTACAGCTATGTGTTCTGCTCTTGCGTCAACGACGAATAATGCATCTGGGGCTTTTTTGAGGCCGAGAAGTCCAGTATAATATCTTGCGAGCTTTTCCATTTTCTTTGCCATGACGACTCTTTCTTTTTTGGTATATTTATCAAGTCCGCCTTCTTTGCTGTCTTTTTGATAATTTTCAAGTTCAGTGATTCTTTTTTTGATTTCTGTGAAATTAGAAAGTGTTCCTCCGATCCAACGTTCACTGACGTAAGGCATATTTAAAGATGAAGCGATGCTTGTCGTCACTTCTTTTGCTTCAGGCTTTGTGCCAACAAAGAGAACAACTTTACCTTTTGAACTTAGATTTTTTATGAATTCAGAGGCTTTTTCTAACATAATATTTGTCTTCTCAAGGTCAATGATGTCTGTTTTATTCTTTGTGGCATATATGTATTTTGAAAGACTTGGATGTCTCCTTGTTTTTGAATAGCCATAATGCGCCCCAACTTTGAACATTTTTTCTATGACTGTATCAGAACTTTCTTTTGTATCTTTTATTTTTTGCATGTGAATAATATAGCAGAAAGCTGTGTATTTTGCAAACGAATCTCTGCCGTCTTCCTTTCATTATCAAGGGGAGAGAATCCTTTGCCAAAAAGACTTTTTTCGGTTAAGATTGCTTTATGACTAATAATGTTACTAACAGCATGAGGCAATCAAAGTTTTTTACTAAAACACGCAAAGAAGCATCAGCAGATGAGGTGTCACGAAACGCTGAACTTCTCATCCGCGCCGGTTTTGTTCATAAAGAGATGGCTGGGGTTTATAGTTATTTACCACTAGGTCTCAGGGTGTTGCGAAAGATTGAAAATATAATTAGAGAAGAAATGAATAAGGTTGGTGGGCAGGAAGTTTTGATGTCTTCTTTTCAGCCGAAAGAAAATTGGGAAAAAACTGGCAGATGGGAATCAATGGATGATTTATACAAAGTGGGTGATTCGTCTGGACGAGAAGTTGCCTTGGGTCCGACTCATGAAGAAATCGTCGTCCCTATTTTGAAAAATTATGTTTCTTCACATAAAGATTTTCCAATATCTATATATCAAATTCAAAATAAATTTAGAATGGAGCTTCGCGCAAAATCAGGCATGCTTCGAGGTAGGGAATTTATAATGAAAGACATGTATTCATTCCATACTTCAAAAGAAGACTTTGAAGAATTTTATGCAAAAATGCAGGATGTTTATAAAACCATTTTTAGTAGAGTCGGTATTGGTCACCTGACTTATATGACTTTTGCTTCTGGTGGAACTTTTTCAAAATATTCTCATGAGTTTCAGACCATTTCGAGCGTAGGAGAAGATACGATTTATGTTGATGAAGCAAGTGGTACCGCCTTGAATAAAGAGGTTTTAAATGATGAAGTTCTAAGTCAATTGAATTTTAAGAAAGAAAAATTAGTTGAACAAAAAGCAATAGAAGTCGGAAATATTTTTGACCTAAAAACGAAATACTCAAAGCCTTTTGATTTGTCATATACTGACCCTAAAGGCGAAAAACACATTGTTTTAATGGGTTGTTATGGAATAGGGCTTTCTCGTCTTTTAGGCACCGTCGTGGAAGTTTTATCTGATGATAAAGGTATAATTTGGCCAGAATCAATTTCACCTTTTGCTGTTCACTTGCTTGCTTTAGGAGAAGATGAGAGTGTCAAAAAAGAAGCTGACAAGGTTTTTGAAAGTTTAAAGAAGGCAAATATAGAAGTTTTGTTTGATGATAGGCAAGGTATAACTGCCGGAGAGAAATTCGCCGATTCAGATTTATTCGGTATTCCTCTACGAGTAGTTGTTTCTGCTCGAAGTATTAAAGAAGGAGGTGTAGAAATAAAAAAACGAAATGAAGAAAAAGGAAAAGTCGTTTCATTAGATGAATTGTTAAAATTATGTTTGAAAAATTCTACAAATTAATTAGCAATGACATTGGTATAGATTTAGGCACATCAAATACCTTGGTGTATTTGAAGGGTCATGGAATCGTAATAAATGAGCCTTCTGTCGTGGCTGTTAATATGAAGACAAATCAAATTTTGGCTGTTGGAACAAAAGCCAAAGACATGCTCGGTCGCACACCAGGACACATCAAAGCCATCAGACCATTGGTGGACGGAGTTATTTCAGATTTTGAAGTTACCGAAGAAATGCTTTCTTATCTAATAAATAAAGCGGATAAAATATCAAAAAAATTAGCGCGTCCGAGAGTTTTGGTGGGGGTGCCGACTGGGACGACCAATGTTGAGACGCGAGCTGTGTATGATGCGGCTAGAAGCGCCGGAGCCCGAGAAGTTTTCTTAGTTGAAGAACCTATGGCGGCAGCTATCGGAGTCAGACTTCCTATTCAAGACCCTGTCGGTTCTATGATTATAGATATTGGTGGTGGAACGACAGACATAGCAGTCATTTCTTTGGGTGGAGTTGTTAAATCAAGAAATCTAAAGATAGCTGGAGACAGGTTGAATAATGACATCATCACTTATATGCGTGATGAATTTAAAATTCTTGTTGGAGAAAGGACTGCAGAAACAGTAAAGATAGCCATCGGTTCTGTTATCCCTGGAGAATATATGGAAACAGAAGTTCATGGACGAGATCTTTTGACAGGATTGCCACGTTCTGTGACTGTGACAGATTCCGATATTCGTGAAGCGCTTAGACTTTCAATAAAAGGTTTAGTAGAAGGGGTAAAAGATATGCTTGAAACTACACCCCCTGAAATATTGTCTGACATAATGTACAGAGGTATTACTCTCACTGGTGGAGGGGCTTTGATTCCTGGTCTTGATCAGCTTTTACAAAACGTGCTTAAAATTCCAGTTTATGTGGTAGAGGATCCGCTTTCCGCTGTTGCCCGTGGAACAGGAATCATCTTGGACGATATGCAACTTTATAAGGAAGTTTTGATTAGGAATCAAGATGAGCTACCTCCTAGATAAAAAAGTGCAAAGAAAAAAGTTTTTGACAGTGGCTTTTTCTTTATTCATTTTTTGTGTTTTATTTTATTTCCGATTGAGTATTTGGAATGGACTTTCTTATGTTAGCCATTTTGTTTTTTCTCCTATTTTAGTTTTAGGAAATAGTATTAGTGATAAATTAGGAAATCTTGGTTATTATTTTATTTCCAAAAATTCTCTCTATCTAGAAAATGAAAATCTTAAAGCTCAGATATTAGAAAGCCAAGCCGATAGAGCTAATTATGCTTCTGTTGTTGCCGACAATGCCAGTTTGAAAGAAATTTTAGGAAGGAAAGATTCAAAAATGAATATGGTTCTATCAGCTATTTTATCTAAACCCAACCAAAGTCCTTATGATACCTTAGTTATTGACGTGGGCACAGACGAAGGTTTAAAAGTTGGAGATATGGTTTTTGCTTTTGGCAATATTCCTATCGGGCGTTTGGGCGCTGTTTATCCTAGTTCTTCAAAAGTAGTTTTGTTTTCAACTAGTGGGGAAAAGACTCAAGTGGTGGTTGGAAATAACAAGCGTATTTTTATGGAAATAATTGGTAGAGGTGGAGGAAATTTCGAAATGACTTTGTCGAGAGACATGTCTTTATTGAAAGGGGACCAAGTTGTTTTGCCTGGCATTGTTCCTCATGTTGTAGGAGTTGTAGAAACGATAATTTCCGATCCGCGTGATCCTTTCCAAAAAGCCCTCCTCACGAGTCCGGTAAATATACAGGAACTAAAATTTGTGGAGGTAAAAGTCTCAGCGAAATAATGCAATTCAAAATAGAAAAAAAATTAAAGAATAGCTTGGGAAGAGCGGGGGTATTAAATACTTCGCATGGAGAAATTTTGACTCCGGCTTTTGTGGCTGTGGGAACAAAAGCTACAATAAAATCTTTGAATCCTGAACAAGTGCGGGACGTAGGCACACAAGTGGTGCTCGGTAATACTTATCATTTATATTTACAACCAGGGGATGAAATAGTCCGTGATGCGGGTGGAATAGGTAAATTTATGAATTGGAAAGGGCCTACAATGACAGACTCTGGAGGTTTTCAAGTTTTTTCTTTGGGTGTTGCTTATGGCAAAGATATTTCAAAAATAACAAAGATTACTGACCCATCTTTGCTCATTCCTGAACGTTTTGACGATTCCGACGCTCCGAGGTTGGCAAAAATAGGGCAAGATGGTGTTTCCTTTAAATCACATTTAGATGGCAGTATTCATTACATTACTCCGGAGAAATCAATTCAGATTCAGCATAATTTGGGTGCCGACATAATTTTTGCTTTTGATGAATGCACCAGTCCTGCGGAAGATTTAAAATATCAAGAAGAGGCACTAGAGCGCACCCATCGTTGGGCAGAGCGAAGTCTGAAAGAACATAAACGCCTTGCAAGCGAAAGGCAAAGTGTTCTCGGACTCACCACGAATACTTTGCCTGAAGTGGCTCTGTTCGGTATTGTGCAAGGTGGAAGAGATGAGGATTTACGAAAGAAGTCGGCTCAATTTATTGGAAGTTTGGACTTTGATGGTTTTGGAATTGGTGGAAGTTTTGCAAAAGAAGATATGTCTACGGCCGTGAAATGGGTCAATGAAATTTTGCCGGAAGAAAAACCTCGACATTTGCTCGGCATAGGGGAACCGGAAGATTTATTTATGGGTATTGAAAATGGAGTGGATTTATTTGATTGCGTGGCTCCCACAAGGCTCGGCAGGAATGGAACTTTATACACAAAAACTGGAAAAATCATTATAATGAACAAGAAATTTAGAGATGATTATTCTCCAGTAGAGAAAGATTGCGAGTGTTATTCATGTAAAAATTATACCAAAGCTTACATTGCGCACCTTTTTCATGGCAAGGAAATGTTGGCAGGTACTTTGGCTTCAATTCATAATTTGTATTTCATTGTGAATTTAGTAAAAAATGCCAGACAATCTATTTTAGATGATAATTTTTATGAATTTAAGGAAAACTTTTTAAAGTTATATGCAAAAAGTTAAATATTTTTTAATAGTTATATTTTTTCTATTTTTAGGATTTATTTTGATGAATCAGCCTTCAAATGATTTTAAATTGGAAAATATAAAATATGTGAAAATTGCCGGACAGGAAGTAAAAGTTGAACTTGCTTTTACTCTAGAGGCGCGGACGCAAGGGCTTTCTAATAGAAAAGAATTGAAAAAGGGGGAGGGGATGTTATTTATCTTTGAGCGTTTGGGGAATTATCCGTTTTGGATGAAAGATATGAATTTCCCTATAGATATTATTTGGATAGGGGAAGATATGAAAGTAGTTTACATAAAAAAAGATGCTCGTCCGGAATCATATCCAGAGGCTTATGGGCCACAAAAAGAAGATAAAAATGCTAAATATATTTTAGAAGTTGTTTCAGGTTTTTCAGATAAAAATAATCTAAAAATAGGGGATGAGGTAGAACTAACTCGTTGAAGGCGTACTTTTTAGAAAGCCTTGCACAGGCCGACGGGCCGAGCAGTTCGCTGGCGTAGCAACGCCAGATAGATTGCTTTATAAAAAGTATGCCGAGAAAGAGTTAGTTCTACTCTTAAAGAAAATCCCCTGCTTTTGGCAGGGGACTCTCATTTTTTTGTAGGTGTCTATAAGCCGAATTCTGTTTTCTGGCCGAAGCCAGAATGATAACCATTTATCTAGGCCCACACTTGCGCGTGGGCTCAAGCGATTCTCCCTCTCTGCTCGTGAGCAGAGGGGCACGATCTTGCACAGGAGTAAGTATTTAGCCGTTTCAGCCGGACTTAACCGGGTCGTTTCTGTTCGCAACTCCATATCGCTATGGGAGGGCGTTACCCTCTACTTTTCCAGAATAAACTGGTCTGTGTTCGGACTTTCCTCCCCTCTGCTCGCGAGCAGAGGGGTAGTTATCCGGCACCTACCCTGTAATCATATAAAACTTGCATTTTTTTTGCAAGTATGCTATACTGTGTTCGTGAGTGTGATGAGTGAAAATCACATTTATCGTAAACAACATAAGTGCCGCAAAAGACGCCCTCGGGCGTCTTTTGTTTTGTGTATCTTTTAAGTTGTTTTATTTCAAGAGGAAAAGATATGCGCCGATAATGATAGCTATTACTCCATATGTGTTGAACATTCCTCGGAATTTTTTGACGGCCATTTCATTCAACATATCGGGAACAAAGATGTAAGCTAAACCTTTTAACATTACAATCCAAGCAAAAATGGTTGCGAAAACCTTCCATGTTCCATCCCAGATATTGTATTGGATGAGATACATTGATGATAAGAAAATCAAAATTATTCCTGTTAAATATACGATGGCTGGGTGATCAAAAAAATCTTTCAATAGATGTGGAATAGTATTTCCTTTTACAATGAGAAACAAACCACTCACTATTAAATAAATACCTAAAATTTTTACAACTAAAATTGTTATATCCATCCCGTTAGAAATCATCCCATCCGTACATAACTAAAAGATATATAAAGATAGTTGATTATTTTTTTAATTTTATTTTTTCCCGTTTTGTAAATTTCTAACGGGATCCATATAATTAAAATACTAATTAATAATAGATTAATTATAACATAGAAAAGCGATGCTTGTGGCTACAGATAAAAGGAAAGAGCCACTACTAGTTTAGATTAGAACCAAAAGGATAACTTTTACTACTAAGATTCTAAGATTCCAGATTGTATTAATGCGTATTTCAAAGTTTCTTGTCTGTTTGATAATTGGTTGACACTTATAAACTCTGGGTCGGTGACAAATTTTTCCCAGAAAGCTAATTTTTCTTTTACTTCTTTATCTTTTATTTTTGAGGTTTTTGTAATTTTTGTAAGTAAATCAAGAGGCATATATAAATTATTAGAGTTTGAATCCCTTTCAAAAAAGTGGTCTTCGTTTCTTATCGCTGTAATAAGTTTGCCATAAGTATTAATTCCCTTATAGGTAGATTTGTAAGGATATCTATCCCAGTATGTTTTTAAAGCGGTAAAATTCTTTGCTAAACCATTTTGTGCAATTTTTCTAAGGTTTTCTATTTCTTCTTTTTTGGTTATATCTCCAGACCACGATTGATACATCGCATAGAAATAATTTTCCTCTTGCTCATATATAATTTTCTTTTTTTCAAGATACGTTTTATAAAATTCATCAAAAACATATCTAATGGTTTGATGTAGCTCTTCCTTGAAGTATTTTTCAAGTTTCTTAAAAGAATCGTTGAGTCGCAAATGTATTGAACTACCTGAGCCCCTAGAGGTATTTGCAAAAGAGTTAAGCATAATAAATTTTGCTCCAGAATTAACATCTGGCGATTTTAAAATTTCTTTTAGTTGTTTAAATGCAGTAACAGTAAACTCCGTAGGTTTGTTTTCTTCTATGGGTTGAGCTTCTATTACACTCATTGCACTAAAAACTGCCCTAGATACAATTTCATCATAAAGGGTATCACCATAATTACCAGCATCAATCTGAACCTCTTTTTTTGTGAGAATGATTGTAAACCTTTTAAGAATATCAAGATGCAAGGCGGGTTCTATTGTTCCCAAATTAGAAAGAAAACGACTGTAATTTGCTAAATCTGCTGGTTTAAGATTATCCAAGACTATGGGTGAATTTTGATGTTTTCTGTATATATCATTATTTTTCTTAAAAGTGGTTTCAGTTTTTCCAGCTACCGATGAAAGGTAATCACGGAGATTTTCAGGATAGGAAAGTCTTTTTTCATAAAAGATTTTATTGCTTCCCGTTGAATAATCTGAATATTGAAGGAAATCATTATATGAATTTGCTATCATACTTATTAATGCAGGGATCTCGTTTTTTTCTTTCTCATTAAGTTTTCTATTCACAACATCTTCAATCCAGCCAATTAGATTAAGTTTTTTGTTTTTTATATCTTCTTTCCTTAGCCAAGTAGATATGTTGTCTCTTTCTTCAGCGACAACTAAATCATCTATTGTAGATTTAAAAAATTCTATTAAAACTGGGTGTGATATTTTTATATATTCAAAAAGTAACATATCACCGAACCCTATATATTTCTTTTCTACTATACCAGTTTTATTAAGAAAAGAATTCAGAGCAAATAAATAGGAGTCTATAACTCTATTAACAGTACGTGGGGTTAATCCGATAATTGTCTCTATTGCATCATTAATTATTTCTGCATCACTTTTCTTAAATTGATTTAGCGAAGAATTCCTCATTATATTACCCCTAATGTTTGAAAATTCCTTACTGGATAATATTTTTTCTGTTACTACTATGCTTTTTAGTTTGCTAAGTGTATATTTTTCCATATCCCACCTTGATATTGGTGGGGTGAAAATAACTTGGGTAATACTTTTACCAATATTATCAAAAAATGTTCTTATTTGATAAGCTTGAACATCTTTATCTTTAAAAGTGGTTGTTAATCCATCTAGATCTTCTCGTGAAATACATAACATAAAAGTTATTTTTAATGGTAGCCCTGTGCGACCTTCTATTTTAAATCTTTCAATAACTTCAATTACTCTATAAATTTCTCCGAGTTGAGCTCGTTCTATCTCATCAATAACAATAACCCATCTATCTTCCTCTAACTCTGGGATATGTCCGAAACTAGAAGCAATACCATCAGAAACAAATTTCATTTCTTTAATAGATTTATCTTGAATTTTTGATGAAGTTTTTTGTAATCCAAAATCAATAATTCCTAAACAGTCTAGTATATTCGAAATGAGACCACTTCCATTTTCTCTCAAAATAGTTTTAATAATTGGAAGATAATTAAAAACAACAATTTGCGGGTAACGGGCAGAAAGTGTTTCAGTCCATCTTTCAGCAAATAGTTTTGAAAAATCTTTAGCTTCGTTTGTTTCAGTTAAAGATATATAAGTGTAAAGAGTTTTATTCTTATCAAAACTTTCAATAATCATTCGAGTAAAAGATGATTTACCAAATCCCATACCCCCATATATAGCTATTACTGAAATGTAATCTCTTATAGAATTTATTCCTTTTGTATAATTTTCAGCACTTTTCTTAAAATAAAATTTGTCGTCATTTTTTCCAACTGAATCTGGTGCAAATTGAACAAAATCGGCAACTTCTAGTGGTGATATGTGTTGATAAAAGTAATATATTATTCCTAGTAATAAAAAGTAAAAAATACTATAAGTTGTATCAAAAAAATTTTTAATTAAAGCAAAGATGGTAAAAAATGCCGTACCGCCCATCATTGCTTGGGAAAGATAATATACCCAAGATGGTTGGTTTCGTAATTTTTGTTTAGAAACGAATCTTTTTATTCCTACTGAAAAAATTACAATAATAGTAATAAGTATTGAAACTAAAATTACCACACTAAATAAATCATCTATGGGAAAAATACTTGCGGTTAAATTTCTACTAATTAGAACTAATAAAACATAATATAAAACAGAAAAAGCTAAATTCCGGAAGTTATCCCAAAATATTTTCTCTCTTTGTCTATAGAAATTTATTAACTTATTTATAACCATAAACTAAATTAAATATAGCAAATTAACAGGTAAAAAACGAGGATCCCAAAGAGGGTTTAGGTATCTTAGATTGTCATTTTTTAACTTTGGTTGTCCAACACTTAACAAGACATGCTTGTGGCTACAGATAATTCCTCGTCGACACTCGGAATTTCCGCAGCCCACCCCTCGTGGTTTTATCTGTTGATAAAACAGCACTGCGGTCTCCACAAACATTAAAAAACCAAAGCAGTTTGGTTTTTATAAAGTTTGTGGACCCAAGCGGTCTCGAACCGCTCACCTCCTCATTGCAAATGAGGCGCTCTACCGGATGAGCTATGGGCCCCTCTGCTCGCGAGCAGAGGGGCTATGGGCCCTCAACTCGCAAGTTAACTGAATTCTCTATTCTCTTTCTTAGTTCTTTATATCCTGCTGCAAAACGTTTCAACATATGTTCGCGATGCTTCGCGTCAGCTTGTGCTTTATACGCTTCATAATAAACAAGCTGAAAAGGTGCTTTGTGCTTTGTTGAAACATTTTTACCACTATTATGTTCCACAAAGCGCCTTTTCAAATCATTTGTTTGTCCAATATATAACTCATTTAACTTAGCACTTTTAAGTACATAAACATAATACATGCTTTTTAGTATTCTATCTTATTTTATCAATAATGCAAATTAAGTAATCTTATTTAGGGCAGACAAATTCGCATTTTGGGGGAGTACGTCCGACATAGGAGCCGTCAGGGCATTGCTTGGCATCCATGGTGCAAGCGACGGGTTCTATCAATCCAGTACAACGCCAATTTATTTCTGTTGCTTTTGTCTCTTCGAAAACTACGCAGGCTGGGTGGCATCCTGTTTGTGTAGCATTTAAGTTAGCGTCAAACCACCAAGTTTTAGAATTCTCATTATAGGTTCCGCCAGATGACAGAGCTTCTCCGCCTTTGATGCACGATTTCTCAGCAATGACACGAGCTTCAGCTTCGGAAAGGGAACTTTTTACTGTCTGTGAATTTTGGCATTTAGTTAGGGGTGCGGTTTGATTTGGATTTCCATGTTTGACCCAAACGCCGTTTTGGCATAGCCAAGTGTCTTCATTTGAAAAAAATCTAGCAAAAGCTAATACAAAAAATGCAATAACTATAATTATGATGATATTTCTTTTTAACATGTTTTTACTTGAAACACTTGTTCCAGAAGAAAGCCATTAACCATCCAAAAACATATCCGACGACAAAGGTTGCGATAATGAGCCCGACAGCTTTAGTAAGATTGAAAGGCAATATCATGACAGGCATAGTTATCATGTGCATATCGAGAACAAAGTTCAAAAGAGCTTGAGCCACTCCCGTTGCGACCAAGATACCCCAAATCAAATGCAGGGTGCTAATAAGAAAACCAAAAGTTAAACCAGTTTTATTTTTATTTATTTGCATATCCATAAAATTATTTATTAATATTAATAATACATTAATTATATCACTAAAAGAAAAAGCAACTATTTAATCTGCAAAAGCCCAACGACATAGTTTTTACCCCATTTTTTCGCGCATTTTGGGCAAGTAGTGTAATAGAAATATATCTTGTCTGCATTTACTCCCTTTTCTGTTGCCAATACTTGCATCTCTTTATACCAATTTGCCATTTCTTTATATGGTCCTTCAAAGACTCTTGTTAAGAAAGTTCCGGATATTTTTACATTTTCTGATGCTGGGACTTCCTTTTTTACTGCTAGATAATGTTCGCATTTCCAAGGAGAAACATCTCTTGAGAGCATAATCCAGTCTTTCATGTCTGGAGTTGCTCCTGCTTTTTCAACTTGTTCGCAAACTCTTTTCATCATAGACCCCATATTGAGGGGCATATACAAAAAGCTGATAGTCTTGTTTTTGATAAACATTTTATTGTTCCAGACTATCTCTTTGTTTTCCCAAGGAGCTGGGTCAAACTGTGGACAACATATTTTTTCTTCGTTCATATATTTATTTTATTAAATATTCTTTGATGCAAAATAATAGGCAAATACAAGACCTAATCCAAATCCAATTAATGTTCCTGCAATTACTTGATTTGCCCAGAGCCCAATTCCAATCCCAACAAACAAACCCGCAGGGATCATAGTTCCATATGAAGATATTTTTGACATAGTTTTTTTATTAAAGTTAATAATATGATGATTATATCACTAAAATTAAAAGCAATGTTAATTATCTGGCTCCGGGGGTAGGGATCGAACCTACGACCAATCGCTTACACTTTGTCTTCTATTACTAGAAGTGTGGACTATATCATCTCCAT
>Ga0172379_10004932_pt1 | contig 19152 bp, 23 predicted proteins | sample GrowelOW334metaG_FD_119756 | JGI IMG/M metagenome (GOLD analysis project Ga0172379, IMG submission 119756) | Groundwater microbial communities from an aquifer near a municipal landfill in Southern Ontario, Canada - Groundwater well OW334 metaG | ecosystem: Environmental > Aquatic > Deep...
GGTGAGTGATAACAGGTGAGTGATAACAGGTGAGTGATAACAGGTGAGTGATAACAGGTGAGTGATAACAGGTGAGTGATAACAGGTGAGTGATAACAGGTGAGTGATAAGAATAAAGGGTATCGCCTCTTTATTCTCATGCCATCGGTTATGAAGTAACTTAATCTATAACACCCTACTCTTTCACATCTCACATATTTTAATCATCCATCTTAAAAATCTCATATACACTGACCCCCTTCAAACTATAAAAATCACCCCAATCACACTCCTCTCTACCCTACAATTGTAGGGTAGATATCATCAAGGATACAACCATTTTCATGGATATTCTAAGATCCGTCCAAAGTGAAATGACCCTAAAGCCTCATTCCATCTCACATATACCCTCTCACCACCGTATTCACCACAAACCACTCCCTCTCAAACTTAACCATTTCAAACACCTCTGTAATCATCTCACTCACATTCTCAGCCGTTCTCTCCACCCCCATCAATCTCTGTTCTATCTCACCAGCCACCTCCCACACATCAAACTCTAACCCTAAGATAAATCTCACCTCTCCCAACGCCTTCACCACTGGATCCGCATAAGTCTCATTAGCATACTCTAACATCTCACTGTGATAACATAAAGGAGCATAACTGTCATCTGCTAATGCCAGAACTATGTTAAAAGCGTATTCTGGAGCCACAGTCACACCTGTCAATCGCTTGATCACCACCACTTGATCACTAGGGGCTAACTCTACAGCTCGATCAGGGGCATACATCATTATCTCATACACCAGATCTTTGTAAGGTGTTGAGGTACAGGTCTTCCGACAGTCATCTGCTTTGTAAGACCCTGACCGATTAACTGGTTCGCAGTTACCATTGAAGTTACAGAGATAGGTATCTTGATCGGGGTTTAACTCCTCTTTAACATCACTGAGATAAGTGGAGCGGACATAGGCTTCTAGCAACGCATACTTAATAGTGAAGAACTCGTTAACAGCAGTGGGTCGACAGGGAATAAAGCCTCCATTGACATCAAGACACTTGAGGAGACGTCGGGCGATGTACATCACGTATGTACCGTCAGCTAGTATCTCGGATTGGGTGAGGTCGGGGAAGGACATTTAGACATATAAGATAAATAATACTCATGATAAAATGAGTAATGTCCAACGACTCCAACGCCACGTCCGCTTCTTTGATCTCAACGATGATGGTAAAGTCACTGTGGCTGAGACATTCAAAGGCCTCAGATCTCTCAAACTTGACCTCCTAATCTCTTCTATAGGAGCTATAGCATTACCTTTAGCCTTAGGGAAGAAGAGTGGCGGAACTCTCTTTTCTATTTCGATCGATGGCTTACAGAAGGTGGCTCATCCACCTGATGACACTGGTACCTTCAGTCAACCTGAGGCCATAACACTTTCACAACCCTTCTACACCTTAGCAGATATCAAGGAGTTAATTAAGAAGAGAGGTGGTAACCCTAACACCTTCATGTTTCTCATCGAGTGGACTCTACTCTTTCAAACACTTAAGAAGTTTAGAAGCTATAAGACACCTGAGGGAGTGGATGCTATTACTAAAGAGGAAATGGAGGGGTTGATGGATGGGAGTTTGTTCTTTAAGCTGACGGGGAGGAAGGTTCCTGATTACTAATTCTTTCTATTAAGGAGTACTAAATGCCCCGCTTTTCTATTAATCTCAGTGGAGCCTGCGAAGCTAATCCTAACGGCTTCTACCAATCACTTGAGGCGTGTCAAGAGGCCATGCCAGACAACCAGCCTCAAAGTGGCTTTGACCGTGAGATTGCTTTCATTGCCAGTGAGTATGAGCCAGAGATAGCTCTCTCTTTAGCACCATCAGAACAAAGGGAGTATATTAGAAGGACGTATGGACTTAGGCTTGAAGACTACGAAGCATCCAAACTACTACCTCTTCTATTGTCCGAGGACGTGGTAGCACTTTATAAGTCTGGTATTCCAGAGGTAATGGACTATGTAGTAGATGAGATGGACGACTTTGAGAAGGTGCTACTTGAGTTTGTTCTACTTCACCCCACTAAGAAAAGGATTGACTTTCCTGGCTTTGTTGAGCAGGTAGACGCATCTCTGGCTGACATGTTTGAAGCCCTAAATGATGAAGGGATTGAGTTTGATGACCAGATGTTTACTGATATAGTCAACAGCCTACTCTACATCTTGAACGATCAACTTGGAACCCAGATAATGTATAAACAGGATAGACTTACACTCACCGGGAAAGCCATTGAGTTGATTACGAGGAATCGAGCGTTGATTGAGTCTCGGTATGCGGTGGAGCCGGTTCCGGAGGTCTAGGTTTAATTCTTCTTACTGTAGAAGAATGATTGAAGAGTTAAAGTTCAAGGTGGCCAGAACACCTTCACAATGCTACAGTATCTTCTCGATGACTACCTACCGGGTTACCACCTTCCCGCACGCCGATTAAGTGCCGATGGCTGGAGTATTGACCCTATCACATGTGAAATTAAGGTAAGATACTACGAGGTAAGTTATCCAGAGAAGCTGGGTAACGCTGTGGCCATGAGAAAGAGTGATCGGATCTATGATGCTAGATACATCTTGTGTCGCAATGGAATAGAGTATTATGTTTATGATTGCGAAAGGTATTATACCGGTAGTCCTAAACACATCAATTCTATGCGTTTTGGCTGTAGAGCCTTATCGACACCAGACATGAAAGACTACCTGATCTAATTTCTCTTCTTCAGATGAAGAGAATACCATAACAATGTTCCAATATCTTATTGATGACTATTTACCAGGCTATTCTCTTCCCATGAGACGGTTAACTGCTTATCCCTGGCGTCTTGACCCTTCCACCTGTAGACTTAAACTCGGCTATAGCCTAATCATTGATATAACTCGACTAGGTGATGCCGTTGCTATCAGAGGTGTAGAATACCATTATATATTTGTTTTGTGTAATGACGGTAATGAATACAGAGTGTGGGAATGTCAAAGGAGTGACACAGGTGAACTAGTATATGATCATCTGTGTCACTCCTTTGACATTCCTAAGTCAGGAGTGGAATCCTACCTGATGTAATTTCTCTTCAGACGAAGAGAATGATATAATAAGTCCTCCTCATGAGTTGTATCAACATACACATGCTACAATTCTTACTTGACGAACACCTACCAGGATACTGTCTCCCTAAGCGTCGATTACACCACGATACATGGAGTATCGATCCGATCACCTGTAATATCAAGGTTTTTGGAGCTATTATTATCTCATCCAATGGTCAAAAGAATGGAGTAGTTGCTATGAAGTCCTCCAATGTTAAGGATGTGGTTATCATATGTGGTGACTGTAGTGAGTATCACGTTAGCACTAACGGTTACTATGTCGGCTTTAACTCAACGGGTACTATTCAATATCAGTATGTCCGTCTCTGGTATACAGCTGTTATACCCTCTCAATACGACTTTACTAGGTACCTGGCCTAATTTACTATTCATAGAATAGTAATACTCAACCCAGCTCTCTACCATCCCCGGTCTTCGGGGTGGAAAGACGCATGTTTAAGTCGTCTCAGCACATCCATATCTCCACTTCTAAAGGCCTCACTCTCAGATGTATCAGGATAAGCCTCGATGTAAGCCAGTACCAGTGGGTTTTGGAAGTCCCACACTACCCCCTGCCATCCGTCTAACTGGAACATCATAATACTTCTTGACCTAGCATCTAACTTACTCATCAAGTCCAAGAAGGGCTCCACTGCCCCCGTCAGGTAATAAACGACGGGTAGCATTGCTGTGGTATCCTCACCACCTGGCTCCTCCTCATATCTCAAGAGTAAGTCCAAGTCCTCTGATGAGAGAGCTAGCAGAAACTGCTGTTGTTCCGGATCCTCGTAGTCATCTACAAATGCTTGCTCTAAGACATCAAAGAACTCATGAGCCTCGGGGAACATGTCATTGCGTAAGAGTGCCATAAAGTGAGTAATCTTCTCGATGTTAGTTAGATCATACGCCTCAATCTGACGCCGTCTCAGTAGCTCGTTCATAGCATCAGGAGTTCCAGCGTGGAGCAGTAAGTCCTCAACTTGCTCAGGAGGATAGAGCTCGTCCAGCTGAGGCCAGATGGTCTCATCCTGTGCCAAGGTTGCGAGGTCAGGATTACTAAGATAACTGGTAATGACATCTGGATCATTTGGGGTAAGTCCCGTCATTTCCCTCACAATGATACGCTGACGTGAGAAGGGTAGGGTAAGGGCTTCTGAGGGTTCATAGGAAGCCACGAGGTTTTCCAGATCTGGTGGGAGATACGAGTCCATTTAGGAGAGGTATTACTTTATTTTCTCATGAGTCAATGTTACTTCTATGGTTAGAAGTAATTATAGGCCAGTCAACCCACGTGGAGACATTCCATTCTGTAAGTATCGATTAATCTGCGTAATGACCTGAGGTAAGTCAGCCACCGTTCGGATGAGAAAGTCCGCTTCCTTCAATCTCCCACCTTCCCTCTTGAGTAAGAGGTTCTTCTCACTCAAACTCAAGTCCCGAAACTCATGTTCCCTCAGACCCATTCCATTTGAGGAGACCAAGACACCCACCGTCCAACAGCCTACCGATTTCCCTTCCAAGATGTCATCAGGGGTATCGCCGATCTTGACAATCTCTTTCGGACATCTCAAGTCTAACAGCTCTGACTGCTTCAGGATCATGTCTGAGTGAGGTCTCCCACGCTTCACTTCGTCCGAGGAGACCATCAGGTCGAAGCTGATACCCTGGGTTAGAAGCTTCGACCTTACTTTATCAGACATTACCTTAGTATAACCAGTAGTCGAGCCAATGACGATACCCTGAGACCTGGTAAAGGCGAAGGCTTTGTCAGTGCCTGTAATGACAGTGGACTCGGTATCCAATGCTTCTAACTGTAGCGGAATAAACTGCTGATAGAGTCGTGTTTCTACTGCGAACCCAGGATAGGACTTGTACTCCTGAAACCACTGCTGTTGGACGGAAGGCAGAGCCAAGAGGCGATTGAGATGCTCTCTCTTATGTAGTCCCATAAACTGTCGGATCTGTAGTGGTGAGACCTGGATTTTGGCGTTGGAGAAAAGCTTAGTGAAGGCAGTAGTGGGAGCAAAACACCCATAATCCACAACGGTTCCAGCTAGGTCAAAGATTGCGAGGCGGAGGCGAGAGGATGACATATCTGATACTCAGATACTCTTGTAATCGGAGTAATCAGTTTTGGGGAGAAGTGTAGGTATTGAAAAAAAAGGACTGATTTCGATTTTTATATTTCCCCTTAAGCAAACACCTCACATCATGGCTTCTCTTGACGACTCCTCCGAACGCATCATTACCGTTGTTGTGGCAAACGGCTCTCCGGTGGAGGTTCCATTCTCATTCCTTCCAGAGAACTCACTATGGGGATCTGCCTTGGCGGGAGACACAGACGCCACTGAGGTGGAGTTTCCCACCTTCATCGAGACACCTGATGGTAAGATGGTGGTGCCTGAGTGGCTCCGTGCTATGACATTTGACTTCTTGGAGATTATGGGTGGTAAGACCTATCCTGTCTTCGGAGTGGAGAACGTCAGAACTGGAGTGAAGCAGGTTGACATCAAGACTCAAGCCTTGGTGAATCGTAAGGTCTATGGTCTTGACCCCACTCCTTACGTCGGAGCTGAGGCTTCTGAACTGGTGAAGGACTTGACACTGCCACAGCTGGTTGACCTCAAGTTGCTGGCTATCTATCTGGGCTTGAATGACTTCAATGACCTTGGGAGCGTCAAGATCGCCACACTGCTGAATGGGATGAGTTATGCTGACCAGAGGGCGTTCCTTGACAACAAGGTCGATGAGAGTGGTAAGGTGGTGGAGAGATCGGAGGCGGGGAGGTTGCCTAATTAAATGGGTGTGTGAGGAAGGGAGTAGAGACACACTTATATTAACTTCTTAAGTAAGAAGTTAGAAATGGGAGGATGAGGGTGAGGTATGAGAATGGCGAGGAAGTGGTATGATAACTGCTTATGAGTAATAGCGTATCACCTATTTACAAGTGGTATCACCTATCGTCCCTCTTCTATATTCTCATGACAGTTATAAGAATGGTAATGAAGTGTCAGAACGAGTAATCACCTGTCACCACTCTTCTTCTTTCTCATGACAGTTATGAGAAAGGTAATGAAGTGTCATGATAGCTAATCACCTGTCACCACTCTTCTTCTTTCTCATGACAGTTATGAGACAAGTAATGAAGTGTCATGATAGCTAATGACCTGTCACCACATCTCTTTATTCTCATAAACCATATGAGAATGGTAATGACGTTACCCACATCTCACTTCACATCTCACTTCACATCTCACTTCACATCTCACTTCACATCTCACTTCACATCTCACTTCACATCTCACTTCACATCTCACTTCACATCTCACTTCACATCTCACTTCACCTCCACCATTCTCATAAACCATATGAGAATAATAACATACCCTTCCTCTTTTCTTCTCCTTCATTAAGCCTTATTCAACTCCCTCATCTGCGATTCCACCAATCCCTTTGAAGGTAACTCACCAGCCCTCGGTGGCAACGCCGTTCTCTTCACAAATCTCGTCCTCGCCATCGAGTTATCAATACACTGTTGTGAAAATTGCTTCTCACCAGGAGTAGCTGAATTGCTAGTAACATTACAATGACGGACAGCTGACGTAATGGGTTGATAGAGGCGGTGACTACTCATTTAGTAGAGTACTTTAATTTTTCCACTTCTTGATTTTTCTTCACCTTCTCTCACATGCTTCAATCCAATCATGTTGACTTCTCTACCTATCGAACTACAGCTGAAACTTTCGGAGTATGTGGCACTACCTTACTGTGTAAGGATTAGTGATGAGGAGAAATGGCTCCACTTGAAACCTGACTTCATTATTGATGAAGTGGAGCCTGTGAAGCCAGAACCTGACCAGCTCAAGGTGCTGTGGAGCTACTGGAACCATCGGAGGTATGGGGGTCAGTATTTGGTACCGGCCATTGAGAATGGGTTACGCTACATTCCTTTGTTGAAGCAGTACATCTCCCCGGTGACTTCATCGGAAGAAGTAAGAATCGCCACCGCTCTCGTTCAGACAAACGATGAGGAGGTGTTGTCGGAGGTACTTGAACCGATGATACTAGCGTTTATTGAGAATGGAGAGGGTGTTATCCGCCTGCTCACTCAGGCTTTTCTGGCACGGAATGAGTTAGCGGTAACGAGAATCCTTGGTCTAATTCGACAAGAAGATGATGACGATTCTGTCTTTTATGATTTTATTATGTCATTGAAGAGCTACCTCTATCAACGCCTTACTCCTATCACGGGGGACGAGTTAGAGTTTGTACTTAAGATTGCCGAAGAGTATAAAGAAGATGATGATGTAAATGAAGGTTACTCGATTAGAGTGGAGCTGGTAGTCATGGCCTATGACACCATCCATCACGAGCTACTGACCAGAGCCATCGAAGCCTTACCAAAAGTCCATCCCGGCAACTTGGCCGGCTTAATGGATCCAGCCATGTACCGACTTCAAAACCTTAATTACTTCAGGTTCATCTCCAAATTGCCTTATTTCCCAGAGCATCAAGGACGTATATCTTTACTGTCTCTGCTTGAGAAGGGTGAGGTCTTCTCTGATCGATTCTACCAGCAATTCTTTAGTCTCTTCTATAAGCCAAACATGAAACTGGCTCACTGTCTGGCTTCATGTAGATGTATCACTGAGGATAGAGCCGAACCTTCCCACTTGAAGCGATATCAACGATTTCTCACGCAGTTGATAGCCCATGAAGGTTCTGATGCTGTGAGAGTGGAGTTTGTGGAGGCCTTGAGACCGGAATGGCACGGAGCCTCATTGGTGACACTCATGAAGATGTTTTAAAGATACTCTGCTTAAGCAGAGTATTAGATGGTACAGGCCTTTACTTTCTCTGAGTCTGTAAGAGAAAGTAAGTACCTTCCTGAATAGCCAATTGCTACCGTTGTACAACCTAAGCTAATGAACCCAGACCCTGTGTACACCCGGCCAGACTCAAGGAGTACCGCATACCTACCACCAATCGCTTGAACACTCTGTATCTTCTCAAAGAAAGTATTAACCACTGTAAGCTTGATGGTTTGATGCTGGGCATTTACCTCTGCGTGGATGATAGAGTAGTCTTGGACGTAGTAGGAACGACTCGTGTTATTATCCAATGTAATGAAACAGAACCTTACAGGATCCGCTATGTCGAGTTTTGACTCGAACACCGCAAGACCCTGTCCCATTGGAATATTCTGTATGCGTTTGACATCACCACGCATGGAAGCGTAGTGAATCCCGCCTACCCATCTAATAAAACCATGTCCACCTACCACATAACAAGGTTCGTAACGTCTGACCACAGCGAGATAGTCAACTCCAGTCGATACTATCGGCTGACTGTCAGTGTCAAGCTCACCCTCTGTAATAAAGCTTCGAAACCAGTAGCCCTCTTTTGAACATGTGAGTAGTTCTCTATCCTTGAGTTGGAAGGATGTGATACCAGTTTTCAGTAGCTTACCACTTCGAGTGTTATAGACCTCACCTCCCAAAGTAAGTAGCAACAGTAAGTCTGCCACCTCGACCAAAGACAAGCAGTCTCGTCTCTCTTGTAATGAAGGGTGAATCTCAGAGGTGGATCTGAGCTGATTGTGTGGGTCAATATGAGCTTGAGAGGTGATCCTTGTATGTTTGTAATCATCATCCTTGACAATGTTAGGAAGTGAGAGTAGGCTTAGTAGCCGGTGAGTCAAAAAGAGAAGCATTTCTTCTGGTTAGAAGAAACGATGAATGAAAATCTAGGTGTTCAAAAGAGTTCAAAGAGGATGTTGTCTGATGATTCCACTGTCAAGGTATAATTGAAGGTATCCTTCTATCACGTTAATACTAATGACCTTGGAATCAGGATAACTGAGAATACCAGTGACAGAATGGCAGACTTCACCTGTCGCCAGTAGAGCTACGTAGGTGGGAGGTGTAGTAGTGGCTGAAATGATTTTAACGTCTTGGATACGACTGTGGAAGGTGTAGGCAACCTCAACATTGACTCCTTCTAGTATTTCTTCAGTAGATGTGAAACTTCCCTTGGGAACATCCAATTGCCTCAGAACACACTTAAAGATTACTCTGTAAAGTACCTTGTTGCCTATAAGGAAAACAACCCGAGCCTTATCCCCTGTAACTATACCTCTGATGACTTCCGGTGTAGGGATATAGTATCGGAAATGGTAACGTTCCATCAAGTCACCATCCATCAGAGGGACAACTTCAGTTAACCAGCTTCGGTACAACGCCAAAGCCTTAGTGTCTTCGCTCCAGCGAAGACAAGCTACTCCTTTGGTAAGATAGAGAAGTCCATCTCTTAGGTTAGGGCATGTTAACTGTTCAGCATCAAGATGAGGTATTTGAGACTGAGCAAACCCAGCCTCAACTACCCATCGGTGATCGTAGAAATGTCTAACATACACCCCTTCACTATAGGCAAAGGAGGTAACATTCTTTGATAGCAGGGTACCGTCTTCACCCGTATATAATTCTCCACCGGCTGTCAGTAAAATGAGTTCATTATTCCCATAAACCACGCTGATGAAGTCAGTCCGATCTTTGAGTGATTTATCTAGGTCAAGAGTGGTAATGACTTTGCCAAATGGGTTGATGTAAGCGTCCCGTGTGAGAAGAGCGTGAGGTGAAATAGCATTCGAGCCGGTGGATATAACTGTCCCTAGAGTCATATGATCCAGAAACCGTAACATTCTAATTGGGTAGTTAGACATGTGTCGACTTTCAATTCCCATAGGTGTTTCTTCTGACTAGAAGAAAGGATGGATGGGTGAAGATCAAGTATCTCTGAGAGGTCGTGTTCGGATGCTTTCGTCGTCAAGATACATATAGAGAACCTTAGCCCGTACCTCAATGGCAATGATCTTGTTCCCAATGCGATAGAACATACCAGCACTAGAGTGACAGACTTCACCTGTTTCAAGTAGAGCTACGTAGGTAGTGTCTGAGATAACCTTAACATCTTGGATGCGAGAGTGAAAGGTGTAGACTTCGATGACTTTCACTTCCTCGAGTGCGTCTTCGTCATCTCCAGCACCTTCATCTTCGTTAATTCGCTTAACATACTTAAAGTCGATACGATACAGAGTCTGATCACCCATCAAATACACACTTGGTTCGTCATTGATCGTGAAGACAGACCTAATCACCTCCTTCACTGGGATCAAGTGCTGGTATAGGTGATTGTACGGTTTCATGTCTGGAGATTTCACCTTAGTAATCCAATCTCGATGTCGAGTCATTACCCCCTTATCTTCAATCCATCGGATGTAAGGTTCTCCTCTAACGAGATAGACGTATCCTATATTACCACTAGAGATAGCATATTCCGTTTCCGACGGAAGGTTTCCATCCATTGAGTCTGGATGAGTCAAGTCGGTAATCTCTGCGTGACTTGACCACGTGTTGTTGTAGTAGTTCACTACCATAACATCTTCATTAGAGATAGACCTAACTCCTTTGAGGTATAGAGTACCATCAGCCCCATACACTTCTCCTGTGGTAGTCAGAATAAGTAGCTTATCGTCAAAGTAGACCACGCTGATGATGTCAGTCCGATCTTTGATTGAGGTAGCTAGGTTGAGATGAGTGATGACTTGACCAAAAGGTGAGATGTAAGCATCCCATGTAAGAATGGTATGGGGTGAAACGGGATCGGTGGAAGATGTGAGAGGTGAGCCTAGAGAGCTCAGCGAGACCGGTGAAAGAAAGTGTAGCATGGTGTTTCGTGTCGTGGTGACATGAAATGAGGGACTCGAATCGTCTTCAATTAGAAACACACAGTTCCATCCTCGAGGATGATAGACACCCCAGTATAACCCGTGTTAAAAGCCACCACCTTACTCTGGGCGTGAGTTGGAGGTTTGCCAGAGTAGTAAAGATCGCCTGAGTCTAACAACACCGCATACCATCGGTCACTAATGACATTGACCTCTTTGATAGAGTTATCGTAGATATGATCTACCGTGACCCACACTTTAGTTAGCACATCATCAGTTGTACTTTCACCTGGATTATGACTCTTCAGTTCATAATCCGTGAAGGCGAGGTGTAACCCATATACGGTTTTCTCTCCGATGAGATAAATCACACTACCAAGGTCATACATAGCGATCGAGAGAATGGGTTCAACCGTGGTAATGCGGTGTAGTAGCGACCTTGTACCCGGAGATGGCTCTGTGTCAGTGTGACTAATATCGGTTAGCCAATCTCGTTCGGGAACCAAAGCTCTCACATCTTCAATCCATTGAAGGTAAGCTACACCATCTATGATATAGACAGTTCCTAGATAAGGAGACGAACGGAGATGACTGGCATTAGGTGGTATCCAGTGCCAGACCTGGTTTGGCTCTCTTAAGTCTTTGAGAGTGTCATACACTGACCATCTGTCTTGCTGGACGTAAAGCCTACCATTGAAGTTAATAGACTTCACTCTTTGGAGGTAGAGAGTACCGTCCGAGTCATACACTTCACCTTTGGATGTGAGAACAAATAGTAGACCAAAGCACTGGACTACACTAACAATATCCGATCGGTGAAGGATCGAGTCAGCTAGCAGGAGGTTGGTAATGAGACGACCGTGAGGACTAATGTGTGCATCCAAAGAGACGAGACTATGGGGTGAGATACTCTTGGTATCAAGTGACGGGGCTAGCAGTCTCAGAAGCGGGTTAGCGAGATATTGTAACATCCTCGGATTGTTGTCATGACAACAATTCTTCTCGAACTCATTTTACTCTTCTCACCAAATTGGGACAACACTAAATATCCACTATAACGAAAAAAATCAAGTAAAGATTATTTCGCAGTACCAAAACATGTCTAACTTCAGTTTCAAATCCAGAGCCGCTAGCATCCTAAGCTCCGCATACATCGATTTGGCTACCCTTGAGGGAAATGCTAAGCGTCTTTACGCTGGGGAGAGTTGTACTACTCCTTTCTCTCGTGACATTGAGAAGTCTTCTTGGTTCTCCACTATGTGGACGCCCATGAAGCAGGAGAACTCTTCGGAGTCTACTCCCGTCTGGAAGGCACACAAGTCCGCCGACTTCCTGATGAAGGTGCTCTGGCGTGCTACCGTCCCCGGAGTCAAGGTGCGTGAGGAGTTCGCCAAGAAGGGTTATCAGATTGCCTTTACTCGCTACCTGGCTCACAATGCCGCAGGTCACGTGGAGATGCAGTTCAATGACCTCAAGGGACAGTCCTTTGATAGCGTTCATATGGATAAGTATGCTAACTTGTTCACCCGTGGTTATGACAAGTGGATCCTCTACAACCGTATGGTGGGTAATACCCCTGAGGTCGTTGAGTTCAGTCAGAAGATCGCAGGCTTTGACATCAAGCTTCCTCTACCGTTCTCCTTCACCAAGACTCCTTCGGATGCCCTGCGTCTGTGTTGCCTGAAGCTGGTGGATACCAAGTTCGCCTTCCACATGAACAACGAGCTTGGACGCCTCATCCGTCTCCGTCGTCCTCTTGGAAAGGGAAAGGATGGCACTATTAATTGGGAGTACATCCCGGGTGATGTTAGCGACTACGTTGAGTTTGAGGGTAAGGTGGCCAAGCTGAAGAACGTCGAGCTCTGGGGTAAGTACGCTATCGTCACTGATGAGGAGCGTGATTTCCACAAGAGTGAGACCCACTCGATCGTGCTTGAGCAGTCTCTCAGCTATGATCACACCGCTTCTCAGGTGGGAAGCGGAAGCGTCAATGCTCCGTTCCACTGGAACGGTGCCGTGAAGGCCATCATGTTCGGAGCCGTGAACAAGACTGCTGAGAAGTACAACAACTACTCTAACTACTCGACTAACGCTCAAAACGCTTCACTCGGACGTGATCCTATCAAGACTGTCTCGCTTCAGTATGACTCCCAGTATCGCTTCCAGAACTTCCCGGCTGATATGTTCAGTGAGGTGGAGGCCATGGATCAGCCTAACGGAACCCCTGATGTTGGTCACCACATCATCAACTACTCGACTGACTCGTCTAGCAACGCCCCCGGCGGAGCTACTGTCTTCGATCGTCTCATGTCTACTATCTCGGCTGATGTGGTGGATGGAGCCGATGCCGGTGGAGCTGATGAGCGAGACCTGACTACTATTCCTAACGAGTACAACTTTGTGATGAGAGGTATTAGCGAGGTGGTGTACCTACTAGAGGGTAACTCGGTGAAGATCCCTCTGTCTAATGATTATGAGTAAATGAGGAAACATAGATAACTACACTTTGGTGTAGTTATGAATTAACGGTAGAACTGGAGGCTAAAATAACAAACTCCCAACTTAGATCTGACAGGTGCGTCGTGTTTCAGATGCTCTGATCGGTCATATACATACTCCAACTTTTTGTGATAGGTATTAGAACAACTGGAGTGAAGAATAGGTAAGATGGAACCCAATGAATTACAATACCTACCGATTACCGTACAGACTAGAGTACAACCTCGATAAGTCCACTGGGTACAGTTAGGAGTATCAATCCATACCTTGATTGACTCCACGTCAGTAGCTTGTTCATTTACGGCGTAGATTTGAGCAGTCTGATACCTATTAATTAGGGTGTCAGACTCGGTATAACGCTCGTAACAAGGAGATGAGGCTGAGACGGAGACGGTCAGGAATAGTACCAGCAAACAGAGAGACTTAAACATGTTGAGTGGACAACTCCTCTACGGGATAGATATCAAATTTTGAAGGAGACGCTGGTAACATAAACTAACCTAACCCAACCCCTTCAAACCTGAAAAATCACGGTTTCTCACACATTTATACCCTAAAACAGTAGGGTATAAATGATAAGAGTGATGGTGTTTTGGTTACCTTTTTCGAGAGTGATTGAAGTGTATCATAGATACACCTCAGTCTACTGACCGGGTCATAGTGTTCTCCAATCATAACCGAACTAGTATATACCTTAGTGATAAGGTATATACTAGTTCAGAACACATCCAAGTCGAGAGAGAAGTATCGAAGCTTCATATCCTTTATCCTGTAGTTTCCACTCATCTAAACCAGCATCTTTGAACCTCAAAGATATGGAACAAGCTATTCTCTGCTGGTACCCTGATGAAATAGCTGGAAAGCTTGGAGCCATTGTCATGTGTTTATATCTAAATGAAGCAACTGGAAGAGAGACCTTCACCCACTGGCCTGACATCGAAGAGTCACTACAATCCCCTATTCATACAACTAATGATATCAAGGAGTACCAAGATCTCCATCTCCCTACCGAACTTAGTTTATTAGAGGTAGTTAAGACACACCCCTCCAGAATTAACCTCAAATATACCACCAGTGAGGCTATGTTAGCGGATATCCCTACTTCCTTTCTTGTGAAGGTTTTAAGAGAGTTGAAGTGGTCTGTAGCTATCAACGAGTCAGTGGCACTGGAACGAACAAGACTCTGTCAAGGTCAGCGAGATATCAAGGATGTGGTAGGTATTCACGCCGAGTGTAGTGGAGACACCACACACCTTTATCAGAGTCTTTGTTACGCTCTGAGACTCGAGGTACCAACTCAACCTATTCTACTTGTCTCAAAGCTTGAAACCTCAGTGGGGGCAGTGGAACCAAACTTAATAAATCTCTTACTCTTAAGTCAGACCTCGTTTCGATATTACTCTGTTAACAATAGTTATTCTTGGATAGTTTTAGTACTATCTAACATGACAACTGAGACCATTGAGTTAGTGGGACAGACTCGTCTCGCACCCCGACTACACATCACCTCACTTCCCTCTAGTTGGAATGAATCAGTGTACTCATCACTTCATCCTGACATCGACTTCTTAACTCAAGGCTTCTATGAGTACAGAGATATTACTCTCTCTGTGCGACCTCGGATCGTCATCTATTCTTGTTATCCAGGGTTTGATGATTACACACACCCCTTACTTCAGACTCTATGCTTTAGAGGTTATCACGCCTGTATCCAGTGTCCGATCATACCACTTCCTAACACTATCTATATTATCTTTGGTATCACTGATAAAAAGTTGGTACTACCTCCAGGAAAGGTGATTGCCGTACAACTGGAGCAGTGGGGGACAAGCTGGTTTACTGAGGAGTATTTAGAACGACTAAGATCGGTTCATTCTGTTTGGGAGTTTAGCAAGTCAGCAGTGGGCCATCTACAGAAGCGAGCTGTAGATGCTCTCTATGTACCTTTGGGTAGAATCAGCAATGAACGATTGGTTATACCTGATTCAGTATCAGAAGATATCGATATCCTCTTCTATGGTTGTATTAACAATCGCAGACGACTATTTTTGGACACCTTACAAGCTGTAGGAATTAACGTCCGAGCAGAGTACTCGGTTTATGGTACCCAAAAACAAGACCTGATACAGCGTGCCAAGCTTATTCTGAATATCCATTGCTATGAGAACTCAGCCACTGAACAACTGCGAATTATACCTTGTTTAAGACAAGGTAAGTTGGTAGTCTCTGAGACTAGTGAGATAGACCAGCTACCCATTGCCGAGTTTGCCACTGGCTCAGATGAGTTAGTACAGCAATGTCAGTTTTGGCTGTCTCAGACAGCTCAACAACGCCGAGACCGAGCCTTAGAGTTGTACTCACAGGTCATTGCGTTTGATGAGGTTATTCCATGGGTAGACCTCGATTGTGCTTAAAGAAGATGGTATCGGTGGGTTTAATGCTCCGACCATAATAAGCACCTGTATACCACTGATCTCCCATTCCAGAAGTGAGATTCTCAGTGGTATACTTAGTCCAGTCACTTCGATTACGATAGTCTCTTTGATCAGTGGGTAGTATAGCGGTAATATTGTAGCCAGCATTCAAGAGTTCCATTGACAGACCCATTTCTTTACGGATAATTAGGAAGTCCTTCTCTCGGGGAGAATCGTCCATTAGTAATTTCCATAGCACCTTTAACCCCTTGCGATTAGTACACCACAACATTGACTGGACATGCGGTACCACTGGTGTGTTATAATGACATATGAAAGGTTGATAGGTACAACAGTTAATAGTCAATCCAGACAGTAAGCATTGAGACGTGACTAAAGAGGTGAAACGTGGAACCCAGTCTTCTACTCCATAGGGTCCCTGAACTGTATCATTCAAACAGAGGAAGTAATCATAGAGAGTAAGATCCACCTGTCTCAATCCCTCTCTCCAACCTTCAAAATCGCCTCCTTCATTTGGTCGATGGATCACTCTATCCCACTGATCACTGATCGGTATGTCAGTGATACCATTAATCACTAACCAGTAATCGTTGTGTTCACGTTGAAGCATTGCCTTACTTACGAACATCTTAAAGGCTTCTTTAGAGGTAGGTCGTTCATAGTAGACGTAGATTATAAGTGTTCTACTCTGTACTGGTTCAAGTAGTTCGACGTAGGGAACGTCTCCAAAGATTGAGGCTTGGATAGCAAAGCTTGACTTGGGTGTGCCATAGATGTGATTACATTGTAAAGCCAGAGTCAAGAACTGGACATAACCTCTTTCCCAGTCTTTCAGAGACTCCATTGGCATCACTGTATTAAGACCGAATAAGGTACGAAAACGATCTTGGACTGCCACTTCATCACTAAAGATGTGAAGCGTGGTTTGCTCTCCTTTCTTACGTAACCACGACTCTACTTCTTCCAAATCCTGCCGAGCCTCTGGATACTGACGATACAACTCACCTCTGCGAATCGAGACGCCGATGTCTCTCTTTTCTCCTATAAATCCTAGATACTTTTGGATAGGTTGAAAATGAGTGTGATAGACTTGAGACATGAGCTTAGACCACTCCGCTTGACGAGTGGAGAGTGTAATCACATGCGACGTCTCGAGTAAGATGACATCGGCTGAACAAGACGCCAGCTCACCGGCGTCTTGGTATATCTGCCTAATTTCACCAGTCCCTCCCATCAGGCGATGATAGCTACTTGACTGCTGGGAAAACCAGAACTGCCCCGGTAACCACTCACTGAAACAGACATCCGTTTTACCCGTCCAACGAGGGATTTTACCCTTCTCAAACAAGTCCTCAAATCTAAGTCGTTGCATATCTTTGACATTGGAGAGGTGAGACAGTCTCTCATCTACTTCAGGTACCCAAGAATGGTAGACTCGTCTATCTAATAACTTACCTAATACTAAAGCTGAAGCCATTGCTTGTAGTCGATTACCCATTCCAGCCTGAGGAGAAATAACAAGAACTCTCATATATTACATTAGTTATTTTCTACCTTAAATGGTGTACGTTGTACGAGCGGAACTAAGAGTGAGAGATCGATCCTATGTGACACTTGACGTGGCATACTACTCGAAGCGGTCATTAGAGTCAGATGAGAGGGTTGGATTCCCTAATCTCATTAACATGGCACGAGACCTCGAGTTAATCTATGAGTTTGAGATGGTGGATCAGGTGAGATACACAGTGTTATCTGAGAATGTAGTGGTGCTGTAAGGTTATTCTTCTCATGAGAAGAATGTATTAGAAAGGATAGAAGCGGTGATATCCATCCGCAATAATGATGGTGGCATAGCGTTGGATTTTAGAGATGATAGTAGGCATGAGAGTGGCAGTAGTTTGAGGTACAACCTTCACTTCTGGTAGCTCTTTAACTCCAGACCTCTTCTCCAGTCCTTTACTACAAAACTTAAGAAGTGTCTCTAAGTGTTTAGAGGCATGAAAGACAAAGTCTCTATCTGTTAGTACCTCTGGATACTTCCACTTGAGTAACGCAGTGTTGAAGGTAGCAATCTGTTCTTCATGATCAGCCAAGAACAGCAATAGCTCTCCCTTTAATCGAAAGAATCGTAAGTGGCATGAGGTGGTGCGAAAGAGATTAATGATGGCATCGATTCTAACCTTGAGACAGAGTAAATCATACTTCTCTATGATCTCAGGATGATACTTTAGGGGGTCATAACTCTGATGGTAGCCCAAAAGATCAAAGGCATACTTACACTGAAGTAAGACCTCTCTGTCGGTTAACAGTTGCATATACTCAATGTCCATTACTCTACTTTGTTGTAGAGTAAGAATTAAAACCTTAAACACATTCCGCCATAGAAGTAGAGTGCGATAAGACCAACAACTGATAAGAGTAATGTAATCCAGAAGACAGTCACGTAATTAATAGAGCCGTCCCGATTAAGGATAAATGAGGGTTTGAGGAGGATCAGAAAGACCCAGACTGCCAAAGCGATGAGGAGGATCCACAGAACGCTGGGACAAGTAGCAGTGGCGGTAGCGGAAGATAGAACTGGAAGAGTAGTATTAGTTCCATTCACATTCAAGACGTTCAAAGCTTGTAGCGGAGCTCCTCGAGGTGGAGACATCATCGGTGAAAGGGAAGCCATTTAGTATAGAAAACACTTTAATTTTCACTCAAACCACCTCTTCTCAGTCGGAGATGTAGCACATGCCACCTTAAGACATCACATCGTTCATTTCAGCCGAAATGAACACCATCTACTTCTTCATCATACCATTGTAATGTCTCGCACACAACGGCTCATACATCTTCCCCACTACAATCTGAGCCCTCTCCTCTCGATTTAGTCGATAACTAAACGATGCCACTTCCAGCGACCCCGACTCCTTGGCACACCTACTACAATAAGAAGTCTTAAATCTCACATTGGTCACAGGATTATCTACCAAAGGTATCAGGTTCAGCACGTCTCCAAAGGGTTGTCTATTAGAATCACCCACCAAGGCTGACACATGGACGTGTTTCCCGCAGTCATCCACAAAGCGTACCACACTCTCGTATAGGTCAGTATGAAATTGCCCCTCATCAATCAAGATACCATAGTAATCATCCACCACTAAGTCATTGAGTCTTGAGACCTTGATAAATGTAATGTGAGGTAGCTTGTCTCGGTAGGTGATGATGGGGTTATGAGTGCTAACCTCGTCAAGCGATCGGGTGTCAATAGTGGAGTTAACGTATAAGCACTTCAGACCCACTGCGTTCATTCTGGAGGCCTCATCTAACAATTCCGTGGTTTTACCAGAGTGCATTGGTCCCAAAGTGAGAGTGAGAGACATCTTTAAGCCTCAAA